>MDSV01187557.1_pt1 | contig 42187 bp, 35 predicted proteins | sample 810851 | NCBI WGS metagenome assembly MDSV01 (sample SAMN05326640, study PRJNA326480) | marine metagenome | isolation source: seawater | place: Atlantic Ocean: North East | collected 2012
CTACGGGTTCCGCAATTTTGAAAATTACAGATTGAGAGTAAAAATATTATGTGGTTAGATAATAGTCCAACGTGCCTCCCTAATTGGGGTAGACCCAACATGCCTCCCTAATTGGGGGGGTAGACCCAAAAGGAAGGTGTGCAATTGGGATGGTCCCTAACTTACCCTATCCGCGCTACGCTCCGGTGGCGTAAGCCAGGCGAAGCACGAAGGCTGGTGGAGCTAAGCGGGGTCGAACCGCTGACCTCAACACTGCCAGTGTTGCGCTCTACCAACTGAGCTATAGCCCCATATAATACCGATATGGAAAAGTTAAAATGTAAGATGCGCAATCTAGTCAATTATTAATGGCGGTGCAAGTTAATTTTCTTGAGATTGTTACGTGAATACTCTATATTGCACCTAAATATTGTGGTTGAGTGTAATTTAGGAGTAAGTGTATGCCAGCAAATCAAGAGATTATTCGTCACAGAACTGTTTCAGTTAATGTTGGTGGAGTGATAGTTGGTGGTGATGCACCGGTGGTGGTGCAGTCGATGACTGATACTGATACTGCTGATGTTGAAGCTTCGGTTAAACAAGTTACGGACTTGGTGAACGCAGGGTCTGAAATTGTAAGGCTGACGGTTAATAATGATGAGGCCGCGGCGGCAATACCCAAAATTGATGAAAAATTAAAATCAGCGGGTATTGATGTGCCACTGGTTGGGTGTTTTCATTATAATGGTCACCGATTGCTTGAAGATCATCCAGATTGTGCCAGCACATTAGCAAAATATAGAATAAACCCGGGCAATGTTGGTTTTGGCGATAAGCATGATCCACAATTTGCACAAATGATTGAAACTGCAATTAAATATGATAAGCCAGTCCGTATTGGTGTCAATTGGGGTAGCTTGGATAAGCAAGTATCGGCTAAGCTAATGGATGAGAATGCGAAATTAGCTCAGCCAAAAGATGCAGATGATGTGTTGCGTGAGGCTTTAATTCAATCTGCACTTCAGTCGGCCGAGTTTTCAGAAAAGATTGGCCTTGGAAGAGATAAAATCATTATCTCGTGTAAGGTGTCTCGTGTTCAAGATCTAGTCACGGTATATCGTGAATTAGCAAAACGCTCTGACTATGCATTACATTTGGGCCTTACCGAAGCGGGCATGGGATCCAAAGGTATTGTGGCCTCTACAGCTGCAAAAGCTATTTTATTACAAGAAGGTATTGGCGACACTATTCGTATTTCATTAACCCCAGAGCCTGGTGCTCCTAGAGAACGAGAAGTGATTGTAGCCCAAGAAATATTACAAACTATGGGTATTCGTTCATTTACCCCACTGGTTTCGTCGTGTCCAGGTTGCGGAAGAACAACAAGTGTGTTCTTTAGGGAGTTGGCAGATGAAATTCAAGGGTATATTAGAGCGTCTATGCCAGTATGGAAAAATCAATATCCAGGTGTTGAATCCATGAATGTTGCTGTAATGGGGTGTATAGTTAATGGCCCCGGAGAAAGTAAACATGCTGATATTGGTATCAGTCTTCCAGGTACGGGTGAAGAGCCTGTGGCGCCCGTTTTTATTGATGGTAAAAAGAAACATACATTGCGTGGCGACTCAATAGCACAAGAATTTAAGGCCATACTTGATAACTATATCCAGCAGCGTTATGGTGGCAGTCAAGAAGCTGCATAAGATGATGCTTTATTTTAAGGTATAAAGTATAGTTTGTGCTTGATTGAAAAAGGTGGGGGAGCCCTTTATGGCAGAAATGCAAGTGCTGGATAAGCCTGAACAGCAAGCGCAGGAAAGCTTGCCGGTGTTTGATGTCCCGCAAGGTCTTTCGGATGATCAGTTAGATGACCATTACAGACTTTCGAGTTTTTATACGGTTCCTGTTTCTTTGGATCCGGGGGTGGTTGATGGAAAGTTTCGTATAGATACATCGCGGCCATTACCACATTTGGATACGGCAAATGCTAAAGCATTTGAGGTTACTGATACCTCCGAAAATTATAGGCAGCCTCTGTATGCCATGATATGCGATAACAATTATCCTCTCAGATTGCATGCAGTGTCTGAGTTGAAAAAGGTTGAAATGCCTAATTTCTGCAATGTTATTTCATATCAAGTTGTTTTTATTGAATCTATTGGTTCCAGAAGGCTGTGTATTGTAATAGAAAAACCAGTAGGTATATCGTTACGCCAATATGTGAATGATAACGGCAAGGTTAAAGAGGATGTTCTAGACAGGCATTTTATTCCAACCATCAATAATGTGATTGCACGGCTTCAACGGTTGGATATTACCCATGGTTGTATCAACCTTGATAAGGTGTATATGAAAGAAGATGCCACTATTATGGTAGGTGAGTGTGTGTCTGAAACATGTGGTGCTTCACAATTGCCACTTTATGAAGATGTTGATAGGGCGATATGTCCTGCATACGGCAAAGGATATGGTGATCGTACGGTTGATGTGTATGCTTTGGGGGTGTTAGCAGCATTTTTGCTTTCAGGAAGAGATATTAGTGCTGGTCAAGATGCTGATGTTATTATTGACCTAAAATATCGTGTGCTGACCTATTATATGGTAGCGCACAATCAAGAATATTCAACGCATATACTGGATTTTTTAAGGGGAACCATCAATGACCGTAGGGTTGATGTATGGGATACTGATCGTGTTGAAGAATGGTGTAAGGGGCGCATTTTTAATTTATTGCCTCCTCCAGGTTCAGTAGAGGCCACGCGCCCACTTAATTTTTGTGGTGTGAAGTACCAACACCGAAAGCATTTAGCGTATGGGATGTTCAAAAATTGGGAGGAAGCTAAAGAGCTTATTAGAAAAGATGATTCATTTATTAGATGGATTGATCGCTCTATTGAAGACCGTGAAATGGCTGATGATATTGATTATGTTATACAGACTTCATTTTCGAAGAATTCGGCAGGTGGGTATAGAAGTTTTGATCAGTATGATGAGTTGCTTACCAGAATCTTGTTAATACTGGACCCATCAAGTATTATTCGCACGCGTAACTTTGTAGCGGATGTAGGAGGAGTTGGTCCATCGCTTGCATATGCCATGGCAAATGACCATACGGATACAAAGCATGCAGTTGATGCTATTTTGGCGTGGAATGTATTTAATGTTTGGTCTAACCCTAAAGAAGGGTTGGATATGAGTTTGCGTGCAGATAGCTTATTAAACTTAGAAAAATGCGTGCAATTTAATAAAAGGCAGACAATAGGCTTTGGCATAGAGCGTTGTCTATACCAATTAAACAGAACGTTGCCGTGTCAGCATCCATCTATTATTAATCATTGCGCATTTGGTATGGCTGATTATTTACTTATTCAGGAAATGAATGAAGATGTTCAAGGGGTGATAACCGATAATTTATCGGCTGCGTTTTTAGCGTACCATGTTGATATATCAATAAAAATTTCCATTCCAAATCTTATTCGTTTTCCTGAGTTTGATAATAGTCCGTATGTTCAAATGCTTTCATTAATGGTGTTGGCACAAGAAAAGAGTAAAATCCCAAAGCTGTATCGGTTATGCGATAAAGTAGTAAAGGAATATGAGCCAGTATTTGATATGTTTAATAGCAGCATTATTAGGAAGCAGGTTATTGATGCATGTCATAAAGAAGCACGTTCAGGTGTCTTGGCAAATATTTTGCATGAAATAGCAGATAATGAATTTTTAGTAACCGATAGAATTCGTTTTTCAAGGGCTGTGAATGAATACCGTAATAATGCGGTAAGAATTCTGCGTTTAAGTAATGGCCGAGCAATTGGTGAGGTTGGTTATCGTTATGGCTTGCAAATTACAGTAATACTCTCTTTTCTTATTGCAGCCATGACATTGTTGGTGTTGGTAGTAAAATCTCTATAGGATATCATTATGTCTGAAGAAGCTGTTTCAGAAGATTTAGGACAAGAAGATAGTAGTCCACAAACCCAGGATGCAGTGTCTTCGGGGCAGTTGCTAGGTATAAGCATTGCAGGTAAGTTGGTTGGCTTGGCCGTAATGGCTTGGCTGATTAGCGAGTCCTACTATGCATTTACTTTTTTTGTGCTAGCAATGATTCCGGCTTTTCTATATGCAGGCATTGACCGTAGACCTGGAAGATTTGCTTCTAAAACCGTGATGGCATGTAACTTTTCGGGGGTTTTGCCATATTTATTTGAAATTGGACGCAACTATGACCTCTCAATAGCAGCACAGCAGCTTATTAAGGATGTGTTTGTGTGGTTGCAAATTTATGGTTTTGCATTTGTAGGGATTATGATGATTTGGGTGTTTCCTCAGATCATGCATATTTTCTTTCGCCTAAGAGCTGATATCAAAAAAATGCACCTTAATAATCGTCAAGAGGTATTGCTTGATGAATTTGGAGAAAACCTCAAAACGGGTCGTGTTAGAACATGGCGTAAGACGTTGATGGTAGAGCCATCGTCTAATTCTTAGGCTACACCCTTAACAAAGTTACGAATCACATGGTGTAAAATGCCGCCACTATGGAAGTAGTCCAGCTCATCTTCTGTGTCGATACGGCATAAGACATCAAATGTTTCGGAAGATCCGTCTTTTCGGGTAACCGTGCACTGAAGATCACATCCGGGTGTCATGTTATTTAGGCCCTCGATGCTGATGGTTTCTGATCCATCTAAATGGAGGGTTTTGCGAGTCATGCCATCTTTAAAGTTAAGTGGAAGCACGCCCATGCCAACCAAATTAGAGCGATGAATGCGTTCAAAGCTTTCGGTGAGCACGGCTTTTACACCAAGAAGGTTTGTTCCTTTTGCAGCCCAGTCACGAGAAGATCCCATGCCATAGTCTTTACCGCCAATCACCACAAGTGGTGTGTTTCTTTCTTTATATTGCATGGCAGCGTCATAAATACTCATGACCTCTCCTGTAGGAATATAGGTTGTATAACCTCCTTCAGTTCCAGGAGCCATTTCGTTACGAATACGAATATTGGCAAATGTACCTCGTACCATGACGTCGTCATTGCCACGGCGCGAACCATAAGAATTAAAGTCGTTTGGTTGTACGCCACGTTCGGTTAAAAATGCGGCAGCGGGTGTGTCTTTGGCAATGGCGCCAGCAGGTGATATGTGGTCAGTGGTGATACTGTCTCCAAGTAATGCCAGAATGCTTGCTCCTTGAATGTCATTGACATGAGACCCTGATGCTTGCATGCCCTGAAAATAGGGCGGGTGTTTAATGTAAGTGCTGGTGTCTGACCAGTTATAGGTCTCATCATCGCTTGTTGGAATGGCTTGCCAGTCCGCATCTCCAGCAAATACATCGGAGTACTTACTAGCAAACATCTCAGGTGTGACCATTTGATGAACTAAATCTGCCACTTCTTGGTTACTCGGCCATACGTCTTTAAGGAAGATATCTTCACCTTTGGCATTTTTACCAAGTGGTTGGGTAGTAATATCAATTGTAATATTTCCCGCCAGTGCATAGGCGACCACTAATGGTGGTGATGCCAAAAAGTTGCCTTGAACAAGCTGATGCACACGGCCTTCAAAATTTCTATTGCCGGACAATACACTAGTGGCGTAAATGTCATGCTCCTTAATTGCGTTGCCAATGGCTTCTGGTAGTGGTCCAGAGTTTCCGATACAGGTGGTACAACCATATCCAACAATATCAAAGCCAATTTGATCAAGGTAATTTTGTAATCCAGATTGTTCTAAATATTCAGAAACTACTTTAGAGCCAGGTCCAAGAGATGTTTTAACCCATGGCTTTACATCAATGCCATGTTCAACTGCTTTTTTGGCAACCAAACCGGCAGCCATCATGACATACGGGTTAGAAGTGTTGGTGCAACTAGTAATCGCTGCAATCGCAATATCACCGTGGCCAAGGTCAAAATCTTCACCTTGAACTGCAAACCTGGCATGGATGTCGTCAATACCTTCATCTTTTATGGCTTGTGTAGCGGTGGCTGCAACGTTACTAAGAACAATTTTGTCTTGTGGGCGTTTTGGTCCAGCCAGGCATGGTTCAACAGTGCTCAGGTCAAGTGTGAGAGTATCACTAAATACGGGCTGGCTGTTGTCATCACGCCACATGCCTTGCACTTTTGCATATGCCTCAACTAAATCAATGGTTTCTGGTTGGCGAGATGTTAATTTCATGTATTTGATGGTTTCATCGTCAATGGGTGAGAAGCCACAAGTAGCACCATATTCTGGCGCCATATTTGCCAGTGTTGCACGGTCTGCAAGTGGCATATGCGCAAGACCTGGGCCATAAAATTCAACAAACTTACCAACGACGCCTTTCTCGCGTAGCATTTGGGTAACCGTGAGTACAACATCAGTGGCGGTAGTGCCTTCTTTAACATTGCCTTCAAGCTTAAAGCCAATAACTTCAGGAAGCACCATTGAAATTGGTTGGCCAAGCATAGCCGATTCTGCTTCAATTCCACCAACACCCCAGCCAAGTACGGCTAAGCCATTAATCATAGTGGTGTGTGAGTCCGTGCCTACAACGGTGTCAGGGTAGGCAACGGTTTCGCCATTTTCATCGCGGGTCCATACCACTTTTGCCAAATATTCAAGATTTACTTGGTGGCAAATACCTGTTCCAGGTGGAACGGTTCTAAAGTTGTCAAACATCACTTGGGCAGAACGAAGTAGTTCATAACGTTCTTTATTGCGCTGCATTTCAAGATCAACATTCTTTTTAAATGCCTCAGGATTACCAAAGTAATCAACTTGCACGGAGTGGTCTATTACCAAGTCTACTGGTGCTAACGGATTGATCTTGCTTGGATCGCCTCCCAGTGCAACCATGGCGTCGCGCATGGCTGCTAAGTCAACTACGGCTGGAACGCCCGTAAAGTCCTGCATAAGAACGCGGGCAGGGCGATATGCAATTTCGTGCGGATTTTTTTTATTATCTAACCACGTACTAAATGCCTCAATGTCTTTCATTTTAACTGTTTTGCCATCAAGGTGACGTAGCATGTTTTCAAGCAATACTTTAAGTGTGTATGGTAGAGCTGAAAAATCCTTACCAAGCGCTTGCTCGGCTTTTTCAATGCTATAGTAATGGTATGATTTACCGTTTACATCCAGGGTGCTACGTGTGTTGAGTGTTTGATCCATGGTTAGCCCTTTTTTATATCTAATAACCAGCAATGATGATAACAAAGAAACGTTAATAATTCCTTACTTGAGTTGCTGGCGTCCCTCGTGTAATTTGTTTCCCTAATCTCACTGCCATAACACTATAGATTATGCTGACTATTGATCAAGTATCTTGCATACGCCAAGAACGAGTTTTATTTAAAGACCTTGGTTTTACCATTGGTGATTGTTGCTTAGTGGTTATTAAAGGTCCTAATGGGTCTGGTAAAAGTAGTTTGCTAAGAATTATTGCACAGCTTCTGGAGCCTGATGCCGGCCAGGTCATGTATGCAAATGAATCATTGGATGGCCAGCATCGTCAAGAATTCTGCCAGATGATTCATTATATAGGTCACAAATCTGCATTAAAATTGAACCAAACAGTCAGACAAAATTTGCAATTTTGGGCTTCTTTGCATGGCTGTCAGGATACGCTTTTTGCCCCTGCGGTGCATTTTTTCAAATTAGAGCCGTTGCTGGATATTCCGCTGTACCAGCTGTCAGCGGGATGGCAAAAAAGAGTGTGTTTAGCACGGTTGTTAATTAGGCAGTCTGAAATTTGGCTTCTCGATGAGCCGTATACATTTTTGGATGCAACAGGCAAGCGATTGCTTGATGGGCTGATTCAAGCAAGGTTAGATCAAGGAGGATCTGTGGTGGTGGCCACCAATGAGGAGCTGTCACTGGATGGCCAGCATATTATTGATATAAGAGACTATCAAGAGGCGGAGGCATAATTCATGTTATTGGTGGGTATTATTAAGCGTGATGTAACATCAATTTTATTTCGTTCGGGGCAGTCAGCTGCCTTTATTGGGTTTTTTGTCATGTCGAGTGTGATGATGGCATTTGCATTAAAAGGGCATGTGTCTTTTTCGCACCTTGGTTATCCAACCATTTGGGTATGTGCATTGCTTGCCTCTCTATTAATGGTTGAGGTGCTTTATAAAGACGATGCTATAGACGGTACGCTTGATCAATTTGTGTTGTATGGTAAGCCATTATGGCACATCATGGTAGCTAAATTAGTTGTGCATTGGTGTGTTACTGGGGTGCCAATTTTATGCGTTTTTCCTATTATAGCGGTAATGTTCCATGTTCCATTGGGTGCAGAATCGATGGTGTCCTTATTATTAGGAACGGTACTGATGAGTATGATTAGCCATGTAGTGGCTATATTAAGCATTGGAATAGCTGGAAGGTCCTCGGTGATTGCTGTGGCAATGTTGCCACTTTATGTGCCGGTAATTATCTTTGGAGTAAACCAAGAGTTGCTATTAAGCTTAGCATTGATTATGCTGCTGCTCCCCACAACCTTGCTGGCTAGCTATGCTGCACTTAAAGCTCAATTATAAAGCACAGCATAAGCATTTCATCAATTTGTCTCATGATTAAGGAGTGATGTCATTATGACAGATGCAAAAAAATACAAAAAGAAAAGTGGCATCTTCAGTAAATTGAAGCGTTTAATTGGAATAAAGCCTAAGCCTCTTATTTCTGTTTTACGATTAGAAGGTGTGATCATGAGTAGCGGGAGGTTTGGTAAAGGTGAAACCTTGTCTTTGCAAGGATTAGAGAAGCAAATTAAACGTGCATTTGAACTTCCTGGTATCGATGCGGTTGCATTGATTATAGAGTCACCCGGTGGTTCGGCGTCGCAAACAGAAATGATTTATGACTATATCCGTTACTATGCCAAGAAAACAGGGGTGCCAGTCTATAGTTTTGCTGAAGAGTATGCTGCCTCTGGTGGGTATTGGCTCTTATGTGCTGGTGATGAAATCTATGCAGGCAATTCTTCCATTGTTGGAAGTATTGGTGTCATTGGTGGTGGTTTTGGGTTTGTAGATGCAATCAAGAAAATAGGTGTAGAGCGCAGAATATACGCCCAAGGAGAGAATAAAGCGTTTCTTGATCCGTTTAGTAAAGAAAATCCTGAGCATGTGCAACATATATTGTCGATACAAAAAGTGATTCATGATCATTTTAAGTCTCTGGTTCGAAGTCGCAGGGAAGGAAAATTAAGTGCTGAAAATGAGAAAGACTTATTTAGTGGTAAAGTATGGTGTGGCGTGGTTGCTAAAGAATTAGGTCTCATAGATGGTATTGGTGATGTGTACGGCACCATGCGTGAAAAATTTGGTGATGAGGTAAGGTTTGTGCATGTGATCAAGCCGGTGGGATGGTTAAAGCGTAAGCTTGGGTTAGCCATGGCATCAATGATCAAAGATGCTTCTGTACATTTTCATGAACACGAATTAAAAAGTCGTATTGGGTTATAATGGCATGTTGGCCTATGGATTGTAAATCTGGGATATAAAAAAACTTGCTTTTTAACTGGATCACACTAGGTTTGGCCAAAATTGTAGTTAGAATGGAGTGTTACTGATGAGTCAGGTGAAGGGATTGTCATTTCAGTCAATGATTATGGCTTTGCAAAATTATTGGGTTGAGCAAGGGTGTGTGATATTGCAGCCATTTCATACAGAGGTAGGAGCTGGGACATTGCATCCTGCGACGGTGCTTAGAAGTTTAACGGATAATCCGTGGAATGTTGCTTATGTGCAGCCTTCTATTCGACCCAAAGATGGCCGTTATGGTGATAACCCAAATCGTTTAGGGCATTATTATCAGTATCAGGTTATTTTGAAGCCATCACCCCAAGATATTCAACAAAAATACCTTCATAGTTTAGAAGCTATTGGGGTGAGTATTGCGGATCATGATATTCGTTTTGTGGAAGATGATTGGGAGAATCCAACGGTTGGTGCGTGGGGGCTTGGCTGGGAAGTATGGTGTGATGGTATGGAAGTATCTCAGTTCACCTACATGCAGCAAGTGGGTGGTGTGGATACATTCCCGGTGCCAGGGGAGCTTACCTACGGTCTTGAACGATTAGCAATGTATATTCAAGAAGTTGATAATGTATATGACCTTAGATGGAACGATGACGGAGTTAGCTATGGGGATGTGTTTAAAGAAAATGAGTATCAATACTCGGCTGCAAATCTTGAACATCTAGATACTGAGCAGCTTTTTAGAAGTTTTGATGATGTTGAGAAACAATGTTTGGCATTGCTTGAGAAAGAATTGCCATTGCCTGCATATGATTTTTGTTTAAAGGCAAGTCATTATTTAAATTTATTAGATGCTCGGGGCGTGATTGGCGTTACTGAGCGTGCGGCATATATAGGCAGGGTCAGAAATCTGGCCAAGTCGTGTTGTCAGGCATGGGTGGAATGTCATGATAAAAAACAGAATCCACCATTGGCTCATGTATCATAACAAACAAGCTTGAATGGTATTTACTTGTTGCGTAGCACATGGCTACAAAAATCAATAAAAATCATACCAAGCCTTACCAAGATTTGGGTATTAGTGAAGGAATATAATTATGGCTGACGTATTATTAGAGATTTACTCAGAAGAAATCCCAGCAGGTATGCAATCTGGGGCGGCGGATCAACTGGTAAGCAAGGTTCGTGACGCACTGACTGAGTTGAATATTGGTTTTGATGATATTGGTAGCTATGTTACACCGCAACGCTTGGTGCTTACAGCAACAGGGTTGCCTACCATGCAGGCGGATCAAGAGCAAGAAAGGCGTGGACCAAGGTCAGATGCTCCAGAAAAAGCGTTAGAAGGATTTTTACGTTCTACTGGGCTTACGAAAGAAGACCTTGAAGTTCGTAATACCCCAAAAGGTGACTTTTATTTTGCAGTGACCAAACAAGAGGGTAAGAAAGTAGCGGAAGTTCTATCGGATATTTTTAACAAAACCTTAAATGATTTTCACTGGCCAAAATCCATGCGTTGGTCTGACAACGCGGTTAGATGGGTTAGACCAATGCATAGTATTTTATGTATCTTTGACGGCCAGCTATTGCCAGTAAGTTTTGGTCCTATTACAAGTAACAACACTACCAAAGGCCATCGTTTTATGGCCCCTAATGTTAGTCAGATTGCTTCTATTGAAGAATATAAGCAGGCAATGAATGATAATTATGTGATGCTTGATAAAGAGCAACGCAAAAATGTCATATTAGATAAAATCAATGAACTTACGGAGCCACTGGGTTTGCAATTAAGTGATGATCCTGCTCTTTTAGATGAAGTTGCCGGATTGGTTGAATATCCTGTGCCGTTATTGGGTAAGTTTGAAGAGCGTTTTATGTCTTTGCCTAAAGAAGTTCTGGTGAGTGTGATGCGGTATCATCAAAAGTTTTTTGTGCTATTAGACAAGCAAGGTAAAATAGCTCCTTATTTTATTGGTGTTTCAAATGTTGTGCCAAAAGACGGTAATGATACCATTGTTAAAGGGTATGAGCGTGTTCTTACGGCAAGGCTTGAGGATGCTGCATTTTTCTGGCAACAGGATTTGGCTTTAAGTCTGGATGAACATGTAGAAGGTTTGGCTAATGTGGTGTTTCATGCCAAACTTGGTACGGTGGAACAAAAAGCAAAGCGTATTGCTGCTTTAGCAAAGCTAATGGGTGTATGGGTGCCGCATACTGATTTGTTGCAAGCTGAACAAGCTGCTAAGCTTGCTAAAGCAGATTTGGTAACTCAGATGGTGGGTGAGTTTGCTGAGCTTCAAGGTATTATGGGGTATTATTATGCACTTGAGCAAGGGTTAGATGAAGATCTGGCAATTGCGCTTAAAGATCATTATAAGCCTCAAGGTGTGTCAGATGATTTGCCTGAAAACCCGCTTGGTGTGGTGGTATCGCTTGCAGATAAGGTGGATACATTGGTTGGTCTGTTTGTAGTAGGTGATCGACCCACGGGTTCAAAAGATCCGTATGCACTAAGAAGGGCAGCCTTGGGTGTGATTAGGATTATTCTTGATAATCACTTAAGAATACCCCTTGGCTTGTTGTTTGAAAAATCATTATCGCTTTATCCTAAGTCCGTGATTCAAAAGCCCGTTGAGGTAGAACCACCAAAAAAGAAGAAAATGATTCGATTACGCCGGACTAAGAAGAAAATGAGTCGTAAAGAGCAGCGACAAGCACTGGAAGATCTTATTGTCTTTTTTGAGGATCGGCTACGGGTGTTACTCAAAGATAGTGAAGAAATTTCACCACAAATTATTCAAGCCGTATTTGATGATGGCGTTGAAGATGATATGACGCGCCTTGTATTGCGTGCCCGTGCATTAAAGTCATTTTTAGCAACAAAAGATGGTGAGCGTTTAAGTGCAGCATATAAGCGGGCAGCCAATATTGTTGCAGCTGAAGAGAAAAAAGATGACGATGTTTATCAAGGAGATGTTGATAAGGCGCTTCTTACTGAAGAGGCGGAGAGAGGTTTGTATAATGAATTTTCTTCGTTGGAGCCAAATATTGTAAAATGTTTAAAAGAAGATCGATTTGAAGAAGCGATGAAACATTTATCGGGTTTGTGTGAGCCTATTGATACATTTTTTGATCAGGTGACGGTGAATGCGCAAGATAAGTCTGTACGTCGTAATCGTCTAATGCTTCTATCATGCTTTACCGATACGTTAGACAAGGTGGCTAATTTTGAGTGTGTTTAGTATTTCCAGATTAATACGTGCCTTTGGTCATTCGGTTAATGGCCTAAAAAGCACGTTTGCATCTGAAACTGCTTTCAAGCAAGAGGTAATCTTGTGTGTTGTTGCTGCGCCAATTATATATTGGATTGATGCAACATTGGTTGAAAAAATACTGCTTATAATCAGTCTTGCTTTTGTGCTTATGGCAGAGCTGGTTAATACTGCTATTGAAGCTGTGGTAGACAGAATATCACACGAACGTCATGAACTATCCAAAAAAGCTAAGGATGTTGGCAGTGGCGTGGTGTTGGTAGCATGTATTAATGCTGCTGTAGTGTGGCTTCTGATTTTACTGGATTAGCAGTGCTAACTTCATAAAGTACTTTAGAGGGATCTTGAGGGACTAGATCATAGCGTTGCTCAATATGTCCTTTGTAAGTCATAAAATCAGCGACATGTGTAATGAATGGTTTAAAATAATGACACAACGATAAGTCTCCGCCTTTGGTATAGAATTGCTGGAGGAGTTGATGAATATCGTCTGGTTCATAGTCCAGCAAAAATAAGATTGATTCTTGAGCTAATGAAAATACATGCTCATCTTCAAAAGGATTTTGTGGCCAGGGTAATTCAGACCGCTGGTAGATTGCAAATAATGTTGCAACCATCATACGATGTTTAGGGTCATCTAGGTGCCGTAAAATATAATCCATTTCTAATAAATTATCTTGCTCAATGCTACCACTTTCAGCTGAGTCGTAATTTAGGCCTTTACGAATGACTGGTTGCTTAAGCAGTTGTAGGGTTAGAGGATCAAATTCTAGTGGGCGTGGTACTGAGCATAAATCTACCATGATATTGAGAATCATTTCCCGGCGTCTAAAATGAATCAAATTTGCAAACATAGATTTCTCTAACGCATCAAGGTCAGCTAATTGAGCTTCATTATGTGGGCATTCTTCCATGAAAGCCCTGCATAGATCAAACTGTTTTGTGATCGTGATACCTTTATCATCTGTGATACGCCGGTGGTAGAATAACATGATTTTTGCCTGACGTTCACTGGTGAGAATCGAGTTCCCTGGTGAGGCTACGGATAATAATGATGGCTCTGGCCTAAATAAATCTTTAAACGCAGTACTGAGCGCATTTTCTTCTGAAGAAAATGAGGGAAGATCAGTAAACACTCCATGAGAATTAATGAATGATGGCACAAAAAAACCATTATGCTGCTCTATGGTTGAATTTTCAGGGTTGTCTGGTCCATTTTTAGCATTGCTGCCATGTAGTTCATTGTATTCTTTTCTTACTTTATCTGCAGGTAACCATTGTAACCCAATATGTTTTGGATTAAGGAGTGAAGGTATGCCAATAAACGCGCGTGCAATATCCAGAGGGATTCTTCCCTTAACTGGAAAAATCTCACTTTTTGCTAAGTCACCTGTTAATTTTTCTTTGGGAAATGGTGTAACCAGTTCAATGCTTGTTCCCATGCCATTGTCTATAAAAGGTGCCATTTGAGGGTCAAAGAATCCGTTAGGGCGATAATTTGAGAAGCGGTTATACCGCATGTTGTAAGTCACTGACCGAGACAAAATACCATATTGTTCGCTTCCATCTGGATTAAGTTTATGAAAAATACCAGGAGGACGTGCTTGTGACGCAAGAACATAATCTTTGATAATACCATAAGCTAGACGCGCCTTTGCAGCTTCATAGGGTGGTGTTGGTTTAATATGAAAACTTTCGCGTGTTTTGGGGTTTTCATATTGCTCTATGCCGCGTTTGCTGCTGGGTAGTAAAACAAGCCCGTCTTCATGCTTTACGACAGAAAAGTCGTTTGAGGCTTGTTGGTTGATGTTGGGGCGGTGAGGTTTTGTTGTTTGGCACGAAGGTGCTTTCATCAAGCTAGTTGCGCCAAACATATTGAACAAATTGATAGTTTCGCTCCATATATTACCAAGTAAATATTGACTTGGGTCAATAACCGAACCAATTGCTCTAAAGCGCCTTACATTACTAAGGCCAGGTATGATGGGTGCGTGGTTTGTAGGTGAAATTGTCATTTTCATGGACCCCAGCGGGTCAACTTGTACATATTTATGTTCAATAAGTGGGGCCAGTAAGGGGTTGATTCGAGGGTCAGTGCTGTAACCTTTGCAATTGCCAACAAGTTCTACATATTGGCCATTAACATAAAAGTGTTTATAAGGAGTGATATTGGTTTCGTAATCATCGCGGTCAATCAGAGTGATTCTGTCAAGGTCAAAACCAAGTGCTTTCATTTTATCTAAGGCAGTCGATCGTCGTTTCTGTTTTTGATCGCTGACAATATAAATATGTGCCTGTGGGCGCTGAGTAAGTATAATATCGGTCAGTTCTTTGGCGCTTGGTCCGTTACCAATTAACAATATTACCGGTGCTTGACTAAGTGAGTTGATTTTTTGTATGGCTGGGCTTGATGGGGTAAGGGGATAGATATTTTCAACCAATGAATTGGACGGTCTGTGTATCATTGGTTTGATAGAAAAGCTACCTGTGGATAGAAAAGTATAATTTGCTATAATATCGGTCTCTTGATTGCTCAGTCGACAGCCAGTGATATCAAGTGTACTAGTGCCTGCATCGCTCCAAGTTGGTTTTGTATTAAGCTTGGTTGCTTTATCATAAATAACATTAAGCAATACATGCTCGTTACCTTGAACATGGCTGTCAATTTCTTCTCTTATCCATTCACTAAATAAAAATCGTGGTATATGATTTGGTTTTAAATCTTTTTCAGGAAATGTAACGCCCCATGTTTGATCAAAATATTCACGGTTTGAAGGGTCGTTTAGCCATGCATAAAATTTTTGAATGCTGTTGGGAAAATCGTTAAATTTGAGTTCGGTTTGGGGGTAAGAAAATGCAACACCGCCAAATAATTCTTCTGGTTTATCTTGTATTACTGTGATGCATAATGGATCTTTTTTGTCAATGTTCAATTGTGCTCTATCTTGGGCTAGTTTAAGAATAGCTACGGCAGTAGCGGGTCCTCCACCAATAAATAGCGCATGGGGCTTGAGCGCATGAGAACTCTGGCGTGCATCACAAAAGCCCGTGTAACGTTCGCTAGAGGGTGATGTAAGAATTCTGGTAGCTGCGGTTGTACTTGCGCTCCTAATAAGCGGCCTAATAAGGTGTGGTAATGACTGAAATGCGTAACGAAGGGGTGGCATAATATATGGATGTAAAAATTAAATTAATGTTATTAAGAAGTTGTTATAGAGCCTATTGTCCAAAGAGTAAATAGTGTTGGTTTGTACATGTTGTATACTTGTGATCAAGTAAGCCCAGATGGTACATCACAGCTTGCTATGTTTAGTATAAAAATGTTTACGTGACAAATAAGCTCATTTTCCTTGCTAAAAACACAGTTTTGGCTTATGTATCTGCTCTTTCAACCTGGTTTGGAAAATACATAATTTGGGTAACATGTTTATGGGCGTGACATACATGACTAAATGGGTTTATGGTTTTGGTGATGGTGCTGCAGAAGGTGATGCATCAATGAGAAATTTGCTAGGTGGTAAAGGTGCCAATTTGGCTGAGATGTGCGGTCTTGGCTTGCCAGTACCCCCTGGATTCACAATTACTACAGAAGTATGTACGGCATATTATGAGAATAACCGTCAATACCCTGAAGATTTAAAAGCTCAAGTGCAAGAGGCTCTTGCAACAATTGAGCAAACCATTGGTTCAACATTTGGTGATGTGAATGATCCGCTATTGGTTTCTGTGCGTTCTGGTGCAAGAGCGTCGATGCCGGGTATGATGGATACGGTGTTAAATTTGGGGTTAAACGACCAGACGGTTGAAGGTCTAGCAAAAAAGAGTGATAATCCACGCTTTGCCTATGATAGCTACCGTCGTTTTATCCAAATGTATTCGGATGTAGTTCTTGGTGTCGATCACTACCATTTTGAAGAATTACTAGATCAGAAAAAACAAGATAAGAACGTCACGCAAGATACTGAACTTGATGCAGATGACCTTAAGGCCTTAGTGCAAGAATATAAAGAGCGTGTTGAGGAAGAGCATGGAGCGGCATTTCCACAAGATGTGCATGAGCAATTATGGGGAGCAGTCGGTGCGGTGTTTAATTCATGGATGAATCACCGTGCCATTACGTACAGACGTTTGCATGATATTCCACAAGAGTGGGGTACGGCAGTAAATATTCAGTCTATGGTGTTTGGTAACATGGGAACTGACTGTGCTACGGGTGTTGCATTTACGCGCAATCCTTCTACAGGAGAAAATGAATTTTTTGGCGAGTACCTTATTAATGCTCAGGGTGAAGATGTAGTGGCAGGAATTCGTACGCCGCAACAAATTACTGTTTCTGGTAAAGAAAAAAATAATCTTACGCTTCCTGCTATGGAAGAAGAGATGCCCGAAGTATTTGGTCAATTGGTTGATATATACAAGCGTCTTGAACAGCATTATAAAGACATGCAAGATATTGAGTTTACTGTTCAAGATCAAAAACTATGGATCTTGCAGACGCGTAATGGTAAGAGAACAGCACCTGCTGCAATCAAGATTGCCGTTGATTTTGTAGATGAAGGCATTATTGACAAACAAGAGGCGATCAGCCGTATTGACCCTGCGTCATTGGATCAATTATTACATCCCACATTGGATACTAAAGCGCACCGCAGAGTGATTGATCGTGGACTTCCTGCATCTCCAGGAGCTGCCTCTGGTAAAGCAGTATTTACAGCAGAAGATGCAGAAAAAGCGGCTGCTGCTGGTGATAAAGTAATTCTTGTTCGTATTGAAACATCTCCAGAAGATATTCACGGGATGCATGCAGCAGAAGGGATTTTGACTGCTCGTGGTGGGATGACATCGCATGCTGCAGTGGTTGCACGTGGTATGGGTAAGCCTTGTGTTTCAGGGGCTTCTGGGTTGTCTATTAATTACCAAGATAAACAGTGTGTTGTTGGTAATGTTTCATTTGGCGAAGGTGATGTGGTTACTATTAATGGTTCCTCCGGTGAAGTGATTCTTGGTGAAGTGCCAACTATTGAACCTAATCTTTCAGGTGATTTTTCGACCATTATGGCGTGGGCTGATGAAATCAGAACGTTAAAAGTAAGAACAAATGCTGAAACGCCAGAAGATGCGACTACAGCTCGTAAGTTTGGCGCGCAGGGTATTGGTCTGTGTCGTACTGAGCATATGTTCTTTGAAGCGCAGCGCATTACGTCTGTTCGTAAAATGATTTTAGCAGAGGACCTTGAAGGTCGTCAGCAGGCACTACAAGAAATTATGCCAATGCAGCGTGGAGACTTTGTTGAGATTTTTGAGGTTATGGAAGGTTTGCCTGTTACAATTCGTCTTCTTGATCCACCACTACATGAGTTTTTGCCGCATAGTGACGAGGACCTTGCTCCAATTTCAGAGCAGCTTGGTGTCTCAATAGAAAAGCTTAAAAAGCGTGTTGCGCAATTGCATGAGCATAACCCAATGCTTGGGCATCGTGGGTGCCGATTAGGTATTACTTACCCAGAGATTTACGCAATGCAGGCAAAAGCTATTTTTGAAGCTGCATTAGACGTTAAAGGTGAAGGGAAGGACGTTTTTCCGGAAATTATGATTCCACTTGCTCTTAGTAAGAAAGAGTTAGACATTTTAAAAGATGTTATTGATAAGACAGCTAAAGAAGTGTTTGAAGATAAAAATGCTTCAATTGATTATTTGGTTGGAACGATGATTGAGTTGCCGCGCGCCGCTCTGATGGCGGATGAAATTGCACAAACTGCAGAGTTCTTTAGTTTTGGTACCAACGACCTTACACAGACAACATTAGGTATTTCTCGTGATGATGCTGCATCGTTTGTTGGTAAATACAAAGAGCAAGGTATTTTTGAGCATGATCCATTTGTAAGGCTTGATACAACTGGTGTTGGTCAATTGGTTGAACTTGCTGCAGAAAAAGGAAGAGCGTCACGTGCCGATATTAAGCTTGGTATTTGTGGAGAGCACGGTGGTAACCCTGCCTCGGTGGCGTTTTGTCATAATATTGGGTTAGACTATGTGTCATGCTCTCCGTATCGTGTGCCTATTGCTCGACTTGCTGCTGCTCAAGCTGCACTGGAATTATCTGAAGATGCAAAAAAAGAGGCTGCATAGCTCTTTTGCGGTGTAATTGCTATTGATTCAACTACTAATTGCCTTTATACATAAGTTTAGTATTTTAGGTAAGGATAGTATGGGAGTAATATGGCATGACGCCAGGGGATATCACAGCCTCCAATGAATCAGGTGGCGAGCATAATGATGAAAAAGAATATTTTGGTGGAGCAAGGCGTTACTTTGACGCCAACCAAAATATTACTGTTGTTAATGTTCATGCAGGTGATTGCTTTATTACCGATTCTGATGAAGAAATGGCGACAACTGTTCTTGGTTCGTGTATTTCAGCGTGCGTTCGTGATCCGGTGGCGTGTGTTGGTGGAATGAATCATTTTTTGCTTCCTTCAAGTAAAGGTTCTGACATGGAGTCAACGCGCTATGGTGCGTTTGCGATGGAGCAGCTTATCAATGAAATTTTAAAACGTGGCGGTAAAAGAGAGCGTCTTGAAATTAAAATCTTTGGTGGTGGTAATGTGCTCAGATCGGTGACAGGAGTTACGGTGGGAGATAAGAATATCCAATTTATTAGAGAGTATCTGAAGGTAGAGGGATTTACCATTACCACTGAAGATGTTGGAGGAAATCAAGCGCGCAAGGTTAAATATTATCCATATACAGGAAAAGCATTTATCAAAAAGATTGAGCGTTCGTTGGATATTGCGGCAGTTAATGAGGAAGAAACTAAGTACCAAAAAGACATTGCATCAGATGAAGGTGCTGATGATGTATTGTTCTAATTCCAAATATTTGATTTTGTGTTACTATTTTGATATTATGGTGATGCAATAATACTTAAAATGTTCACTATATGGGGTCTAGTCCTAATAATTCATTGAGTCGTCAGGCATGGGAGCAGTTAGGCACCGAGCTTACTTATGACCAGTGGTTAAAGCAAGAAGAAGCCCGGCTAAGTACGGATGAAGTACAGGCTGAAGTAGATAGTTCTACAACCAAGAGCATGGAAGAGTTTGCAAATAGCGACCTTGGCAGAGCAACAGGACAGACGGTTGTTGGTACTTATAAGCTAGGTAGAACAATTAATCGATTAGCGATGCTTTCTAATCCTGTCACTGCTATTGCTGCCATTGCAGCAATAGTAGCTGAGGATGCAATAGAAGATGCCATGGAGGAGTCCCTGGTTGAAGAGGTGGATATTGATGTTGAAGATGAACCAGGAGTTGAAGCAGATAGTGCGTTTGCGCAAGATCTAGAAGCTGAAATGGAAGGTAAGATTGATGAATATGCTGACCAAGAAAAAGAGGCATTTAATAAAGAAAAACCAAGCCGCAAACGTGCTTCTTCAGAAGGATCTTCTGATGCACAAAATAGTAACACCAAAGGTGCTGAATCCACTGCCCAGAAGGTTCAAGATAGTGCGTTAGATTATTTGCAAGCCATGGATTATGCCGCAAGGCGTGTTAAGGAAGTTGAAGGTAAGAGTGATGCCGTTAAATCTGAAGTTTATGATAGTTTAGAAAATATTCTTCGGGAACAACGTGCTGAATTGGTTGAAAATTATATCAAGGCAGCAATCGAACTTGGTTGTGATCCTGATGAGGCTCAACAGCGTGCGGAAATTATGGCTGACATTATTGCAGATATGGCCAATGAAGCTGCGCAACTTGGTGTACCACTGCAAGAATATGCTCAATCGATGACAGAATATGATATGCAGCAGCGTATGCAAGATAGACTTGAGGAGTTAAATGAGCGTATTGAAGGGCAAGATCAGCAAATAGATGCTCCAGCTCAAGGGGAACAACTGCAGGTAGATGCTCCAGTTCAGGGTCCCGAGCCAAGCAGACTTGCTGATAGTATGTCCATCGACGATGCTGCCTTAGACTACCTGAATTCACTAGAGTATTCCTATGAGCGAGCCCAGGAGGTAAGTGGAAGAGATGAAGAGGCAAGGCAACGTTCTGCGGATTCGATGCAACAGATTGTAGATCAAGACAGAGCAGATTTTATTCAAAGTTATATTGAAGCTTCTGTTGAAGATGGAATGAGTGTTGAACAAGCCGCCCAGCAAGCTGAGGCAATGGCGGATGTTTTGGTAGACCTTTCACAAGAAGCTAAAGAAAAAGGTGTACCAGTTAAAGATTATGTTGGTCAGCTTAATGAGCAAGATTTAAGGGATCGTCTGGAATCAAAAATAGCAGATAGAGATGGTCATGAAATGGAGCAAGAAGTCTCCTCTGGAAGGAGTGGTGGTGAACGGCTTCAGCCTGAGCAGCAGCGTCAAGGCGAAAAACGTTCAAGAGATCAAAATAATGGGGTGTTAGACGGTATGTCACCAGAAGGTGCCAATGCTGCTAAAAAAATTAAGGGTGATATGAAGGAGGCTGGAACTAGAGGTGGAGAACACGTTGTTGGTACTTCACAAATTCATGGTCCTTCGCCTACGCCAGTAAATCAAGCCGCAATGGCAACACAAAAAGGTGGTAGGGAGTAACAATGTCAATGTTACGAACTAACGTGTGAAAGTGGCATTCCTTCTTTTTCTTGACGCGTTGATTGCTGAATTTCATCGGATAAATTATTGATAACTTCTGTAATATGGTGCGTCAGCTGCGCTAGTTCCGATAAATGGTTGTGATCATTGCGTTCGCCGGAGGTGCAATGTTTTGTGGCTAGTTTGTGAGTGCAAGAGGCAAGTATGTCAATTTCATTGGCTATATTAACAAGCTGTTGTTGATCGGGGCTGTCTTTTTTAGTTTCAAGGTTAATATTAAGCGCGTGCACATGAAGGTGATTTGAAATATCGTTAAGAGCGTGCTGCATAGAGTGTTGAATGGGAAGAGTATTTTTATGGTCAGTGGATACCTGCTGTTTGCTCAGTTCATACACATGATCAATAAGTGATTGCATGTAATTAAGTTGCTCAATACTGTGTGATAAAATGTTGCTAGGTAAATGTTGTGATTCCTCTAGAGCGTCGATATGCTTTTGTAAGTTAAGAGCAAGGCTAAGTTTTTCATTTCGGTGAAATGCAATTTTGGATCGTAAGTGATGAATATATTTGCTTATATAGCCAATCTCATCGTCTTTCTGGGCTAAAGCGGTGGTTATCTGAGCATATTTTAGGCTTTTGAGTAACAATGAAAAGGGTGCAAAAGCAAGCCTTAAGAGAATAAGTAGCATAAGGCTTCCAAATCCAATGATAGGGAAAATTTCCGATAGAACATGTTCAGATGTCTCTTTAGCGGCTTGTTGGTTGCTTGCTTTTGCTGAAGTGATGTTGATTGGAAAAATGGTATTTCCCACTGATGCGGTAAATTGGCTCACAAGATAACGGTTAAGCTCTTTACTATCTGGGTTAACGGTATTGCCGCCAAAGGATTCAATCCAGTTATTAATAGTGCTTATAGGTAGTGCGGCCACAATAAAGCCAGAGCTAGCAAAGGGATTGGTAGTAATGGGGTAGCCAAATAATATCGACTTGGTGTCAGATAATGTGGTAATTGGGCTAATAATTAAACCCGAATGTGAGGCATTAGGTGATGATAGTTGGTTATATAAATGGATAAGTCCTTTATGGATAAGAGGGCTATCATTATTTGCAAGTGGCAATGCTAGTTCTGCTCCTCCAGTGGAGCTATAAAGAACGTAGCCTTCTTGTGAGATAAGGAAAAACTCTGAGAAACCTTGTTCTTCTCGCCATTGATTAAACCAATGGTGGTAACGATTATGTGTGTTTTTATATTGTGAAATTGTTGATACAGGTGAAGATTGAGAAGGAGTGATATTTGTATCTGAGGATCCAAAAAAAGATTGTATTAAGTGGTAATGTCCCCAACCAATCTTATTCCATGCATTTGTAAAGTCAGCAATTGCTTGTGCAGTAGAAGGGTTGGTTGCTAAAGAAACAATGTGACGTTTTGTGTGTTTCAGCTCTTGATCAAATAGTTTTTTGATGGAGGAGGTTGTTTGATCCAGCTGTTGTTGAGAGTAATCGCTATGCTCGATATAAAAAGCTTGCTGGACCTTGTACATGATTCCCGCAATACTTAGCAGAAATACACCAACAAAAAGAACAGCAACTCTTCCCCTGAATCCATTGGGGTAGTTTGAGTTTGGCATAGCTTGTACCTTAAGCTATAAAATTAAACCTTAGCGAGCTTTCACTATAAACGATATTCATGTTAAGTACAACGGACTTTGTCAATTATTAGTTGCATTGTTGTTGGAAGTTATAAGGGTGATCGGATAATGTGCTTTGCACTTGCTTTTAAAGCAATAATTAGCTAATAACCCTGAAAACGTTACTTTTAAAAAACCCTATAGCGAGGCCTTATGCCGGAAAAGATTCTAGATCGCCTTGTGGATCTAACTCCACCAGGAAACGATAATAAGGTGTTGATGCATAGTTGTTGTGCGCCATGCTCTGGTGAGTTGATGGAGCGTATGTTAGAGAATAATATTGAGCTAAGTATTTATTTTTATAATCCCAACATTCATCCACGCAAAGAATATAATATCCGAAAGGAAGAAAATATCCGTTTTGCAGAGAAGCTTGATATTCCATTTATTGATGCAGATTATGATGTGCAAAATTGGTTCTCTAAAGCAAAGGGCATGGAGCATGAGCCCGAGCGCGGAGTAAGGTGCACAATGTGTTTTGATATGCGATTTGTTAAAACTGCGCAATATGCCAAGGAAAATGATTTTTCAGTGATTACAAGTTCATTGGGGATTTCACGTTGGAAAAACATGGATCAGATTAATGCTTCTGGTGCGTTTGCGGCAAGCCAATATGAAGGAATCACTTATTGGGACTATAATTGGCGCCAAAAGGGCGGCGGTGCGCGAATGTATGAAATTGCAAAGCGAGAAAATTTTTACCAACAGCAATATTGTGGCTGCATTTATAGTCTAAGAGATAGTAATGAGTGGCGCGTTAAGAATGGCAGGCAAGCTATTGAAATAGGAGAGGATTTTTATTCTCCGTCTACTGAAAAAGACGCCCAAACTGGAGCGTGATCTGAAGGTCGTTCAAGTTGTCTCATGGAGGTATCGACATCAGATTGAATGCATATGTCTGCGGCCTCGGGCGATAGTAATAGGTGGTCTATCCGAAGTCCTTTATTTTGCTGCCATGCACCGCCACGATAGTCCCACCAACTATATTGATGTCTGGATGGATGGGTATAGCGGTATGCGTCTATCATGCCAAGATTTTCTAAATTACGCCATTTGGCTTGCTCTAAAGGATGAAAGCATACTGTGTCTTTAAGGGATATGGGGTCAAAAACATCAATATCGGATGGGGCAACATTAAAATCTCCGGTAACAATATATTTTTCATTATAGCCGAGTTGCTTTTTGACGTGGTGGGTGAGTGCGTCATAAAATGACATTTTATAATTAAATTTTTCTGAACCGACGGATTGACCATTTGGAACATACACATTTGTTACTCTGATTGCTTGCGTGCCACATGATATAACCGCTTCAATAAAGCGCGACTGATTTTGGTCGATACGTTCATCATCGAGTGTGGTTGATACTTCATCAATTGGAAATTTAGATAATATGGCAACACCATTATAGGTTTTTTGGCCATGAACAGCATGGTTATAGCCGCAATCATCAACAATTTGGTATGGAAATTTATCGGTTTCGCATTTAAGTTCCTGTAAACACACTATATCCGGTGCGTCAGGTTTGGATAAATATTGTTGTAAATGTTCTGCACGAGATTTCACCGAGTTGACGTTCCAAGTTGCGAGGGTAATTGTCATTGATTTAACCAAATATTAACGCTTTTGAGCTATGATACATTAGAAACTAATTATTAAAAGTTCATAATAACATAGCTAGCCATGGCAAATGAGCAAACATTAATTGAAGCTGTTAGAGCAAATAATTTAGAAAATGTTCGGATGGCCCTTGAGTCGGGTGATTCGGATGTTAATGGTGTGTATAACAGCCAATCATCACTTCACTTTGCTGCAAGACATGGCAATAGTGCCATAATAGCGTTGTTGCTAGAAAAAGGTGCTGATATTACACTGGTAAATGAAGACGGAAATAGTGCTCTTCATTTGGCAGTGCATTTTTGTCATCGTGATGCAACGGCAATGTTAATTAAAGCTGGATGCGATCTTGTTTTGCAAAATAATCAACATATAACACCTATGCAAATGGCATGTGTTAACATGACCCATCCCGGCCCAGATGTAGTTGCAGAGCGTGCAATGGAGATTTTAGCATTGATGGTAGGTTGTTATGCAAAAGCAAATGAACTTTCCTTAGATGTGGTAGAGCCAGAGCCAGAGCCAGAGCCAGAGCCTGAGCCTGAGCCTGAGCCTGAAGTTGAAGCTCAAATAAGTGAGGAATCTCAGGAACAAGAAAGTGCATCAGCTGTACCTAACGAACAAAGTGAGAAAGAAAATTCAGAAGAAGAGCAAGAAAAGATAGTTAAGGAAGAAAAAGAGGAGAAAAGTGATGATAACAAGCCAGCAGAATGAGAATAGTCCTGCAACAGAACTTCAAGAAGCCTTCGGTTGTATGATCTGTAATCAACGTAATAATGATATAGCTACACATCTTGAAGTAACGGAAGCCTTGCTTGTTGCTGGAGATCTTCAGGCGGCATTATCGTCAGAGTCAGGTCGTTATTAATAACGCTCCAATATCGCGTCCTTCTGCTAATAGTACATTATAGGTTCTACAAGCAGCACCGGTATTCATGACATCAAAACGAACCCCCAGAGCGGATAAAAGATCATTGAGATTCTGTGGAATGGGGACGTGATGTTCGCCAGTACCTATAAGTAACAATTCAACATCATTATATTCGTGAATGTGTGATTTTATACAATCAATGTCAATGGTATGAAGTGATGTTGTTTTTAGTTCATGTAAATTTTTTGGGAACAGCAAAATGCTGTCTTCATATCTATCTTCTCCAATAGTGAAGCTCCCCGTCCCATAGCCAGAAATAATGTTTGTACCTGATTCAATTAAAGGAGTGATGTCCATGGCTACCCATCCGTAAGTGATATATTATCATTGCCAACGTATTATATTGGTAATTGAGACGGCTTTTTTTTCAGTACCCACATGGCCACCATAAGGCGTGTTAATAGTATTGCCGAGAACATAGAGGTAATAATGCCCGTTGACAGAGTTACAGCAAACCCTTTAATAGGCCCTGAACCAAAATTAAATAAAATGATTGCTGCAATAAGCGTGGTGATGTTGGCATCAAAAATGGTCTTAAATGCTTGCCTGAAGCCGTTATCGGTAGCGGCCATGACCGTTTTGCCTAGACGAACTTCTTCTCTGATTCGCTCAAAAATTAGCACGTTAGCATCCACCGCCATACCCAATGTAAGTACAATGCCGGCTATGCCAGGTAAGGTTAGGGTTGCACCAAAAATTGATAGAATGGCGACTACTAAAATAATATTCACCAATAATGCAATGTTGGCAAATATTCCAAATAGTCCATAATTGAGTGCCATAAACACTACAACCAAAATAAGACCTATAATCATTGCTTTTGCACCAGCTTCAATCGAGTCCGCTCCTAAGCTTGGTCCTACGGTGCGCTCTTCAATAATGTTGAGTGGTGCTGGTAATGAGCCTGCTCGTAGGAGTAGCGCTAAATCTGCTGCAGTTTGAGGAGTGAAGCTTCCTGATATTTGTGCTCTTCCATCAAGAATAACAGCGCGTATAACCGGAGCGGTTAATATTTTGTTATCAAGTACAATCGCAAAAGGTTTTCCAATATGTTTTTTGGTGATGTCGCCAAATTTTTTTGCACCCAAATTGTTAAATGCAATATCAACAACGGGTTGGCCGGTTTGATCGAATGAAGATTTGGCGCTATTTAACAAATCGCCACTAATAACGGCTCTGCGTTTAATGGTAAAAAAGCTATCACCTTCGTCGGTTGGAAGCCTAACTGACCCAGGAGGAACAGGTTTTTTGCTCATGTCAGGATATGGCATGGTATTGTCAAGTAAGTGAAAGGTCATTTTTGCAGTTTTACCAAGCAAACCTTTCAGGTATTCTGGGTCGTCAAGTCCAGGTACTTGTAATAAAATACGGTTATCGCCTGAGCGTTGAATATCTGGTTCACGCGTGCCAGTCTCATCAACTCTGCGACGTACAATTTCGATGGATTGTTCTAATACCTGACGTTGCATTTTATCGATTGTTTCCTGGGTATACCCAACGTAAATATCTGCTGGTTGTTCAGGTGAGATGATGACTTCAATTTCATTAGAAATGCTTTGTATTAAATTGACCACGCCACTACTAATGCTTGGATCTGTCAGTGTTAAGGCAACTTTACCGTCTTTTGTTCTGAGTCCACCAGTGTAGCGTATGCGTTTGTTATCAATAGTTTTTCCACGAAGGACGCCCCTAACTTCGCTTTTAAGGTTATCAATTTGTTCAAGTAAATATGTTTGGGTGTCCACTTCTAACAGTAGGTACGATCCGCCTCGAAGGTCTAGTCCAGGGTTTACGGTGTATTGCCCCAAAGATCCTAATGTTTCTTCAGGGTCTTCAATTATATTTGGCAAAGAGAATGCAACGGCCATGAGGCAAACGCATATGATAAAGCCAATGTTCCATTTGGAAAAATAAAGCATTTAAGCTGCCTTCTTAGGTTTGTTTTTACTCTTTTTGCCACCTTTGGCTTTATTGCTGCTGGGTGTAGAAACTTTAATATCGTCTTTGATAACTTCGTTGATGGTGTGCTTATAGATGGTTACTTCAACGCCATCGGCAATTTCTACAGTTAGTGTTTTATTATCGCTATTAACCGCAACAATGGTACCAATAATACCACCAGATGTGAGTATTTTTGTTCCCCGTGAGAGCTGATTTACCATTTCTCCATGCGCTTTAATTTTCTTTTGTTGTGGTCGAATAAGTAAAAAATAGAAAATCATGAGCATCAACACGAGTGGAAGCATTGTGGCTATAGCCGAACCAGGTTTTTCTGGTGGACCTAAAGGTGCTTGACCGTCCGCTAATGTTGTTGCTTCAATACTCTGGGTTTGTGCGTAAGCCTCATTAATCATGAGAAAATCCTCTAATATATTTAATTATGGCTGGCACATTAGAAACTAATGGGATGAAAATCAAGGGAAATCTACTTGCTATTTTAGAAGCAAATTTGTAGTCTTAACTATGCTTAAGGTATTCACAAAAATAAGTGCTGATGTCATGACAGGAATGGTTTATAGGCAGAGCCTGACTCTGCTAGTGTTGGTTGTTTTGACCTCTTGTATGCAGCAAAAGCCTGCTCAGGTTATTTCGTTATATAATAGTAATCCAGCTAGTTTTACTAATAATCCGTACCGTGTAAAGGTAGGGAAGGCTGATACTGTCTACACCATTGCTAAAAATCACCATGTGGATCTTCGTCATCTTATTGACATTAACCGTTTGCGTCCTCCGTATATTTTAACACCAGGACACATATTAAAAATTCCAACTCCCAAGTACCACCAGGTTCAAGAAGGTGATACAATTTATGCCATATCCCGTAGCTATGGCGTGGATATGGCAAGCTTGATGCGTTCAAATAAGGTAGAAAACCCCACACAGCTATATGTTGGTAAGAAAATACGTATTCCGTATGCATCGTATGCTGCGGTAGATCTTAACGATACTTCCATAGTTCAAATAGAGCCCGCTTCTGATACAATAACTGCATATTATCCTGAACCTAAAGGCAAATCCACAACCGCTGTAAAACAAGTAACGCACGCTGTTGCGCATGTTGCTCCCCAAAGTCCCATTAATGAACCTGGGGTTCCACTTCCACTGTTGCGTCCAAATGACTATCCTAAAGCGCAATTAAAGCCAAATAGTATAAGAAGGTCTGTTGCAAAGATAAATAATAGCTCAAGCAGGGTAGCTAAAAACACGGTTGCTAAAGCAAATCGTTCGGTACAAGTGTCTTCGTTGTCAAAACCACAATCGTACCGTTCTGGTAACACAACGGATTTTATCTGGCCAATCAAAGGAAAAGTTATCTCAAGGTTTGGTCCCAAAACAGGTGGTTTGTATAATGATGGGATTAATATTGCAGCCCCAAAAGGTTCGAGTATTAAAGCTGCTGCTGGGGGAAAGGTTGTTTATGCCGGAAGTGAGTTGCGTGGTTACGGAAATTTATTGCTGATTAAACATGATAATGGCTTTATGACTGCATATGCTCATGCAGAGAAGATATTAGTTAAAAAAGGTACTCGCGTAAATAAAGGGCAGGTCATTGCCAAAGTTGGACGATCGGGTAATGTATCAAAAGATCAGCTTCATTTTAGTATTCGCAAAGGGCGCAAAGCTCTTGATCCAAGCCGTTATTTAAAATCGTAATATTTTTGCGTTGACATGCATATGTTATTTTGTTCTACTTTAGATGCAAATCTAAAGTGGGGGGAACGATGGAGGCAGCTAAATTTTCAGAGATTTTGCAGAAATTGGAATCTGATAAATCGAGTATGCAAGAACTTAATTTGGCGCTCTATTTGAAAGCAAATTATAGCGATGCAACTGATTCTGGCAGAAATATACCTCCGTTAAAACATAATCAGATTCGCAGTTTGTTTCGTGAAATTGTATTAAATAATACAACACTTAAAACGTTAGATCTTTCTGGTATTCGTATTGACGTGACAATTATGAAAGAATTATGTGTAGCATTAAAGACTACGCAGATAGAAACGTTAAAGTTAGTTAACTGTAAAATATCAACGCGCTCGTTACGTCATCTAATGCATGCTCTGCCAAATGTTAGTACATTAAAAGAGTTGTATCTTGCCGAAAATCAATTTGTCGCAAAAAGTGTTCCTTATGTCATGAAATATTTGGCATGCCCTGAATGTAAACTTGAGACGCTAAGTCTCTCGGATAATGGATTATGTGACCAAGGTATAGAACAAATGTTTAAAAGTCTTGAACAGATTGGAGCGCGATCATCATTGAAAACGTTACGTATAGCTAATACGTCTTTTTCGGAAAGAGGGTTTAAGAGTATCATGGCATATCTGAAGTGTAATTTACCGCTTGAAGTGATTAATATGTACGATGTTCTCATTCCTGGAGATGATGATGCTCTTAAGGAAGAATTCTTAGATGTCTTTAGAGATAACTTCTACGCAAAACGCATAGAAATTGACCAGATTAATCTTAATGTTGATCAGCAAGCAAGGCTACAGCAGATAAAGACCAGTAAAGAAGGTGTGGGGCATCATCTTTATGTTACTGATGTTGACGCACTTCTTGATTGGCCCTCATCGTGTGTTGGTGCCCCAGTAAAAACCAGCTGTTTGTGTACAGGAAGGGCTGCTTCAGCAGCTTAGCTGGTTTTATTATTTAAACTCTAGCACTACTTGGCCGTATGTGGTGCTATCGCCCTTTTTAAGGTGGATTTTTTTAATCTCTGCATCGCGCTCAGCATAGATGACATTTTCCATTTTCATGGCCTCTAGAATAAATAAATCCTGACCCTTCTTAACAGCTTCACCTTCCTTAACTAAAATATCAACTACCATGCCGGAGATAGGAGCTTCAATTTCAGTGGCATTAGAGCTATCAATTGGTTTTGGCATAAAATTACTAAGCTCTGCGGCCCGTGGGCTTTGTACGCATATTCTTACTCGTGAGCCAGCATGGGTAAGAAAATAACCGCCTGCAAAATGCTCTATATGAACATAGATTGATCTGCCATTGAGGGTGCCTTGAAACAATACATTTCCGAGCATCCAGTTGCTTCGAATTTCAAGATGTTCGGTTTCAAATCGGATGTTGTAACCACCATCTGTAGGGCGAGCAATAATAGGGTAGTGATCTTCATCAATGCTAACTACCCAACGATTACTGATATGACGCTCACGTCCAGGCATTTGACCAGAAATCCTGGCTGCTCTGGTAGCATCATCCAAGTATATGTGGGCGGCTACTGCTAAAAATACCCGAGTAGTTTCTGAGGTAAGTTCAGCGCCAAAGAAGCCATCTGGGTATTCTTGGGCAATAAAGTTGGTGTTGATATCCCCAGATGCAAAACGCTTGTGAGCAATAAGTGCTTCTAGGAAGCTGATATTATGCGAAATACCTCTAATAACATATTCACCCAGTGCAGACTGCATGGATTCTATGGCCTGTGCTCTGTTGCGGCCATAAGTAATTAGTTTGGCAATCATAGGGTCATAAAACATGCTAACTTGACCGCCTTCATATACGCCACTATCAATTCTGACATGTTTATTGGCTTCTGGTTCGCGATATTCAGATATTCTTCCAGATGAAGGTAAAAATCCACGTGTGGGGTCTTCAGCGTAAATGCGGGTTTCAATTGCCCAGCCATTTAATTTAATATCATTTTGCTTAAGCGGAAGTTTATCGCCTGCGGCAATGCGAATCATTTGTTCAACAAGGTCTAGCCCTGTAATATATTCGGTAACTGGGTGCTCAACTTGTAAGCGAGTGTTCATTTCCAAGAAATAAAATTCTTTCTTGTCATTTACAATAAACTCTACGGTTCCAGCCGACTGGTAACTAACTTTTTTAGCTAGCGATACGCATTGTTTGTACATTGCTTGGCGCGTTTTGTCGTCTAAAAATGGAGAAGGGGCTTCTTCAATGACTTTTTGGTGGTGGCGCTGAATAGAGCATTCTCTTTCACCTAGGCAGATTACGTTGCCGTGTTGATCGGCCAGTACCTGTATTTCGATGTGTCTTGGGTTTTCAATAAATTTTTCAATAAAAATACGATCGTCGCTAAAGCTATTTTTTGCTTCATTAGTAGCAGAGCGAAATGCTTGTGCTACTTCTTTTTCGGAATGCACCACGCGCATGCCTTTACCACCACCCCCGGCTGCGGCTTTAATCATTACAGGAAAGCCAATATCTTTGGCTATTTTGCTAGCTTCTTTCTCGTTCTTGATGACGCCGGTATATCCAGGAATGGTATTAACTGAGGCATCTTGGGCAAGTTTTTTTGATTCAATTTTATCACCCATTACTTCTATGGCGTGAATATCTGGCCCGATGAAAGCAACATTTGCTTTCTTTAGTGCGTTAGCAAAATTGGCATTTTCAGACAAAAATCCATAACCAGGATGCACTGCTTGCGCACCAGTACTTTCAATAGCGGTTAGCAATCGTTCAATGCTAAGGTAGCTTTCGCTTGCGGGAGATTGGCCAATAAAAACTGCTTCATCCGCCATAGATACATGAACGGCATTGGTATCGGCCTCAGAGTATACTGCAACGGTTTTAATGCCCATGCGGCGGGCAGTGCGGATAATGCGGCAGGCAATTTCGCCACGATTAGCAATAAGAATTTTATCAAACATCGTATATTTAATGTTACTTGTTAATTACAAAAATAAGTTATAGCGGCAGGTTGTCATGTTTTTTCCATGGTGTATCAACTTGCTTGTTGGCAAGAGTACTTAAAGCACGACATATACGCCATCGGGTGTTTTGGGGTCGTATGACCTCATCAATAAAACCTCTTGATGCGGCTGCAAATGGAGATGCAAATTTACGGACATAGTCATCTGTAAGTTCTGCCATTTTTTCAGGATTACTAGCATGTTCTCTGAATAAAATTTGCGCTGCACCTTTAGGGCCCATTACGGCGATTTCGGCATTTGCCCAAGCATAGTTTACGTCACCGCGTAAATGTTTTGAGTTCATTACAATGTAAGCACCGCCATATGCTTTTCGAGTGATGACGGTAATTTTGGGGACGGTAGCTTCGGCGTATGCATAAAGAAGTTTAGCGCCGTGGGCAATAATGCCGTCATGTTCTTGGCTCACTCCCGGCAGGAAGCCAGGGACGTCAACAAATGATACAATTGGAATGCTAAATGCATCACAAAAACGGATGAAACGTGCGCCTTTGCGTGAGGCGCTGATATCAAGGCATCCTGCTAAATGCATGGGCTGGTTGGCAATAAATCCAACGGTCTTTCCTTCCATGCGTCCAAAGCCAATAATAATATTTTTAGCATAATCTGGTTGCAGTTCAAAGAAATCACCTTCATCTACAATGCGTTCAATAAGTTCATACATGTTGTATGGTTTATTGGGGTTCTCTGGAACCAGAGTATTAAGAGACAAATCAACCCTGTCTGCATAATCAGAGGTGGATCGTGCGGGAGCTTCGTTGATATTGGATGACGGTAGAAAATTAAATAATCTTCTGGTTTGCAAGAGCGTTTCAATATCATTGTCAAAGCTTTTATCAGCAACACCTGTTTTTGTTGTATGGACACGTGCTCCGCCAAGTTCATCCCTGGATACGTCCTCGTGGGTAACTGTTTTTACTACTTCGGGTCCAGTTACAAACATGTAAGAGCTGTTATTAACCATAAACACAAAGTCGGTTAACGCTGGAGAATAAACAGCACCACCCGCACATGGGCCCATAATAAGGGAGATTTGTGGTATAACCCCTGAAGCTAGTACATTGCGCTGGAAAATTTCTCCGTAACCACCTAAGGAATTTACACCCTCTTGGATGCGTGCACCACCAGAGTCATTAATTCCAATTACAGGAGCTCCAACTTTCATGGCCATATCTTGGATGCGACATATTTTTTCGGCGTTTGTTTCGCTAAGTGAGCCACCAAGGACAGTAAAGTCTTGTGAGTACACAAATACCAATCTGCCGTTAATGGTGCCTTGTCCAGTGATCACTCCGTCGCCTGGAACTTTTTGTTTATCCATTCCAAAGTCGTGACATCGATGCTCAACATACATGCCATATTCTTCAAATGAGTCAGGATCAAGGAGAATTTCAAGTCGTTCTCTGGCGGTTAGCTTGCCTTTTTCGTGCTGAGCGTCTATCCGCTTTTGACCACCCCCAAGACGTGCATCTTGGCGCTTTTTTTCAAGCTGTTCAACAATATCTGTCTTCATATAAGCCTATGATTATAATTTACTTACGTATAGCAAAGACTATACGGTCCTCTTTTGCCGCAAACATAACAAAACATGCACCTAAGGGCAATAAAAAGATGGCTTTAGCTTGCAAGTATAATATTGTATGGTTTATGATGCCTGCTGTACTTATGCTATCTCGATTCATTTAAATAATATTATTCAGGATAGGTAAGCGGTCTTCTTGCGCTACAAAGATAGTGGGTGTTGAAAGTATAAACTATTATAATTGGATATCTTAGGCATTATCATGGCAGATGTTGATACATTACTTGAGGGGTATAAATCATTTTACCAACGTTATTTTGAATCAAATGATCCGCTTTTCAAGCAACTTAGTCAAGGTCAGTCTCCAAAAACGCTAGTTGTTGCGTGCAGTGATTCTAGGGTGGATCCGTCTATTGTGATGGATGCGAAGCCTGGAGATATGTTTGTTATTCGGAATGTGGCGAATTTGGTGCCGCCATATGATGACTCAGGTTCGGGTTATCATGGGGTAAGTGCCGCATTAGAGTTTGCTGTTCGTGTACTGAATGTAGAACATATAGTGGTGATGGGACATAGTGGCTGTGCGGGTATCGCAACCTTGATAGACCCTAGTGGCGTTAAAGACACGGATTTTATTGGTGAATGGGTGGGTATTGCATCGGACGCTAGAGCAAAGACATTTGAGGTAGTGGTGGATGATGCGAGTGCAGATCAAATTCAACATACATGCGAGCAACAGGGAGTCTTGCATTCTTTAGCAAATTTAATGACATTTCCATGGATTGCTTCGCAAGTACAGGAAGGTAAGCTTCAGTTACACGGTTGGCATTTTTCCATTAAGGATGGAAGGTTAATGCGTTACGATCCGGCAAGCGCTAAATTTGTCTGCTAGTTAGAAAACTTAGCCATTTCTTGCTCTATAAAAGGTATTTCGTAGTTAGTGCCAATTGAGTACGCTGCAATATTGCTTAAGTGAGTGTAGCAAAGTCCTGTCTCTTGGTGCCACTGATTAAATGCATCTTGTGCCTTTGTGAAGTCGCGTTTTGATGTGATGGGGCTATTAACGTCTACCTGAGCGTGTTGCAGGGCAAGGGTAACATCTTTGGTAAGAATGAAGCCGTCTTTTCTTATATAACGCAAAAACCATTGGCCGGTATTTCCTCCTAGACGAGAGCCATGTTTTTTAAGAAATGCTAGTAGTCCTACATAGTCGCTTTCGGGCCAGTTGGCGATAAATGCTGCAAAGCTTCCATGTTCTTTGGCAACTTGGGATATAAAGAATGCATTGTCACGAACAGTTTTGATTTTTTGGCCATGACGTACCACGCGTTTGTCATGGATGTATGCGTCCCATGCTTCAGGTGGTAGGTGGGTTAGTTTATTAACATTGAAATCATGAAAGGCCTCTTCAAATTGAGGCCATTTATTGGCAATGACGGTCCAGTTAAAGCCAGCTTGATTAATGGCTTTGGTCATCATGGCTAAAAATCGATCGTCAGGCAGTTGAGAAAGCTGTGTGTTGCTAAGTGGGTTGGACAAAATGGAGTGTAATATATCTGAGCCACCTTTGCGTTTTTCTGCCATAGTGAGAATGGAGGTAAATGATTGAGCCATAAGGATTCCTGCTGTCTATTGTTATGCAAGTATTCTATGGGGCTAGTTTATAAATAATCAAGTGAAGTTTTTGTAATTTTTTAAGCAAACTTGCAAATAACAGCTATCGTGATTTCTATTTTCAATGCGTGTGGTCACAGATGCAAAAACAGACGCTTTTACTTGCCTGTGTGGAGGGTGTTTAGTAAATGAATTTACAAAAAGCTTTAATTATATTAAATAACTCTAAAGACGCTTATGTATATTCCTGTGGTCCCGTAGCTCAGCAGGATAGAGCAACAGATTCCTAATCTGTAGGTCACAGGTTCGAATCCTGTCGGGATCACCATTCCTGAAGCTATTATTTGGGGCTACCCCAATTAGAGGGGGCTTCGTAAAAAGTGGGAATTAATTGGTTGTTTAATAGGTAGTAAGAAAGGTTAGTGATATGCTAAGAGGTGATAGTGGAGATGCTCCAGCTACAAAGTTTGAGGGTGCAAGTGCAAGTGATAAGAAGGAGCAATCAATTGCTTTTATAAGTGGTATTATTGATACATTAATAGAGTGCGTTGGGCTGGTAGATGCTCAATCAGCTGGGCAATCGCAAGGTTTCGGATTTAGTGACTTTGATCGGGATGTGCAACAACCTGCTTTACCTGGATCTGGTGGTGTGGATCATGATTTTGGTTTGGTGGGACGTTATTTGGGAAGTCAAGAAAGTGCCTCTTCGCGTGCTGCTGTGGCAGGCGTTGAAGTGTTGGGTTTATTAAACGGTATAAGAACAGATTTGACCAATTACAGTACTACTGGTGATCAGGTGCATTTACAGCAAGCTGTTCAAAAGGCGGAGTCTCTTGGTGGTGCGATGGCAGGGGATGTAGGGTATGGTGTGGATGGTTCTGTGACACAATTGCGGAGTTTGTTGAGTGAGCTGAGCTCTGGTTCGCATTCCCGAAGTTGATTTTTGAGGGCATTGTTGCTTTAACTTTACTGATTAACTACTTGTTTGCGCAGTCTTTTTGGTTATTTTTGTTGGGTCGTTAATGGTATGTTAATGCTTTGCTTAAAAGATTTTTAAGTATAATTTATCCTGGCATATACTCCAAACTATTGCTATGCTCAAAGCAACAATCCTATGGCTTTTTTTAAAGGGGATTTTTTGCATTGAAGAATGTATCTCAAGTTCGTGTAAGTCAGTTAATGGCGTTATGCGTGTTGTTTGCTGGCATGTTGTTAGCGAATATGGGAGCGTTTGCAGTAAGCTTTGGCGATCCGTTGGTAGATGCCGCAGATAGAGGTAATAAACGTGATATACAAGCCATGCTTTCTGATGGCTATGGAGTGGATAATCTTGGAGAATTTGGTGTTACTGCCTTAATGAGATCATCCTACAGGGGATATAGAGATATTGTGGTGTTGTTGCTGCAAGCTAATGCAGATGTAGGGCTTGAAGATGTTGGCGGTGAGACAGCGCTTCACTTAGCTGCACGTCAAGGACATGTATCTGTGGCACGGCTCTTGATTGATTATGGTGCGGATGTAGATATGGCCGATAATGAGCAATGGACACCGCTTATGCGTGCTGTTGTTAATGATAAATACCGTATGGTACAAGAGCTTATAAAGCATCACGCTGATATTTGGCGAACAAATCGTCAGCATTACAGTGCTATGTCTTATGCGGTGATGTATAAACGCTACGAAATAGTTGAGCTCTTATCCAAAACTCCACAAATTAAAGAAGCTTCCGCTCAGCAGCGCGACGATATGCATACGTTGGCACGGTCTCATAAAAATCCAAAAATGCTAGAATTGCTTGAACGAGTATTGTCGCGTATGCCCAAAGACCCGGTATTTCCTGAGGGAAGTTCATTAGAAGAAGAAACATTTGTTCCCAAGAAGCAGGAATCTGCATTGCAAAGGCTTATTGTTGGTGATGCTAAACCAAAAGTGAATGTTCCAACGTGGTTTTCTTCTAAGAAGGAGGTAAAGAAGTCAGTGGTTGAGCCAGCGAATGAGGCCTCTATTCTTAGTAAGTTTTCAGAAGTCAGTATAAACACTGGTGAGACTGAAAAACGTCCTGATGATAATGAAATTCAAGATGCATTGCAAAGATTGCGCATGCAAATGTTACGTAGTGATCAAGAGAGTAAATTTGTAACTACTCAGACATTACTTTCTAGTGATGAGATGTTACTTAATTTAGTGGAAGAAGAAAATGATCATCCTGTGCAACCTCAAACTGATCTGTCGTTGGTTCAAACAATTGAAGGTGTTGCTGAGGTTCGTCAAAAACAGCAACGCAAAGATTTAGCCATCACAGCCAAAGCGCCTCAGAAAAGTTTATCACAGAAAGTAGCAGTGCAGCCAATTAATAAGTTTGAAGTTGGCTCATCGGTTGAACAGCAATTGGCCAAAAATGTAACAGTAATTGAAAAGCCTCAACCTAAAGAACGGTCTCAATTGGTGCCTGCACAGCAGGTTGTTGCCAATATTAAAGATAGTATGGTGTATTCAGTTCAGCTGGGTGTGTTTGATGCGATACCAGCGGCGCTTGCTAAATGGCACCACATGCAAAATGCTGCTTATGATGTGCTAGGTGCTTATGCGCCATACATCAAAAAGGCACAGTTAGCTGGTAGTAAAAGAGTATTTTATCGCTTAAGGGTTGGGGCGTTTGGTACAAGGGAGCAAGCACAAGACTTGTGCGATGGTCTTAAACTTGGTCGTATGGATTGCTTTGTAGTTAAAATGTCTAAGTTGGATATTGATAAGGCAACACGAAAAACTGCTAATCTTGATGTTGAGCCGAAGTTAAGTCCGGTGTCTAAGAAAAAAGAGGTGGTAAAGGCAAAGCCAATTAAAACGCTAACACCCGCTATAAAAAAGGTAACTTTAAAGCCAACCAAGAAATTATCGGTATCGAAGGGTAAAAAAGATGTGAAACGTAAAGCTAACGTGCCTGATTCAAAAGTGCCGTTAGCTTCTTCGGACTTTACTGCTTATTTTATTCCTGTGCCTAAAGTAAAGCCAGTTATTGTTCCAGACGCGCAGGATTTGGCGGTGGTTTCTGTTCCCAACGGTAAAATAATTGATGATATGCCATGGAAGCAAACTCCGGTTGTTCCTAGTGTTAAAAAAGATAACAAAAACGCATTGCCTACTAACAATGCTAAGTTAGCAGTTGGTGTTAGTGGGCCTTCTAAGGTGGAAAAACAAATGCCTGTGCCATTAATCCCTCGGCGGATGTCGGATAAGAAGCAGCCAGCTAAGAGTGCCTCCAAGTCACCGGTAACTAGGCCTTTAATGAAAACTGTTGATGTGGCAAGTGACAAAAAGGAAAAGAATAAGAATGAACAAACACAAAAGCAGCAGAAGGTTAACGAGCCAGTTCAGGCGACGGTGAAAGAAGCTCCTGTGGTTGATGATTTGCCTGAGCCCGTAGAGGGGCTTCCATGGAAAAAAGAAGTGCCTGTGGCATCGGGTGCTCAGGTGCCTGTGCCTGCTGCAGAGGTAAGTAGAAGGCGTAATCAAGTTAAACTTCCATCACCTGAGCCAAAAGAGGTTCCTAAAAATAATAAGAAAGTGGCATCAGAGTTGAGTGCGGATGGCTCGGTGGCGTATGAACTTGCGCGTCAGAAGGTGCGTAGTAAATTTTTAGGAAAGAAAGAAAATAAAAATAAACTGATGCTCGATGAGTTCAAAGCTGAGTATGAAGCGTTTTATAAGCAAATAGAAAGAGAGTTAAATGATCCGGATTTGCGGAATAATAAAGTAACATCGGTTTCTGAAGCTGTTTTGGTCCCTGATGCTAGTTATGAACGTAAGTTGCTAGGTTTTGGTGATGATGAGGCGCTTGAAGCCTCTAAGATTCATCGTTCTAGGCAGGCTGCGCATAGTTCTAGTGGGTCAACCGCAATGACGAGGTTAAAAATTGGTCCGTTTAATTCGGAGCGCCATGCTACGGACTATTATTCACGTATGTTTAAGTATAATCAGTCATATCAACGTGTGCCAATGATGTTGATGATGCCTCGACAAAAAGGTGGGCGTATTTTTATGCAATTGGGTCCTATGGGCGAAGATTTATCGAGGCCTGCATGTGACATGGTTAGGAAAAATGCATTTACGTGTGATCATATTGATGCAGAAGGTTCCCGTATTTTTGGTAAAAGCAAAAAACCAAGCAATGGCAGTTATTGGTTGGAATTGGGAACGTTTGCAACTTCAAGCCAAGCTGAATATTATTGGATGTCTTTAAAGCAGGATCATGCCAATACCCTGGAAGGTATTGGTATGCAGCTTAAAGCTACGCATCATGGAGCTTTTGGTGGTCGTGCAAAATCATTGCGGGCAGGGCCAGTTTCTACAAAATCTGAGGCTAATCAGCTTTGTCATCGCTTAAGAGCGGTGCGTGCTGCATGTGTGGTTAGATAATTTTATATAATGAGCAATTGCCTACAGCCAGATCCTTTTAAGATTTGGCATTAAGGGTGTTTGTATTGTTAACACTTACCACTACCACTGTGGATGCAACACAGATGCCTTTGTTTATCGATGATGTTGTGTTGCTACTTATTTGCTAGCATTATATTTGGGGCATTTGTTTGCTTGTAAGCGTATCAGATGGTCTGCTGATAATAGTCCGCCACCACTGCAAATTAGTATAAAAGATAATGAGGCCCAGTAAGCATGGTCAATGCTGCTTTGGTAGGTAAATTGTATAATTGCAGTCATAAATAGCAGGGCGAAGGCGCCAATTCTGGTGCCAAGTCCAAGTACCAGCATAATAGGGGCGATAATCTCGACGGAGGTTCCTAAATAAGCAGCTAATTGTGGGCTTAGGCCGGGTACCGGGTGCTCATATTCAAATAATAATAATGTGCTATCCCAGTTTCCTTTTCCAATTCCTAAGAAGCCTGCTGGCAACTTAAGGGTTCCTGATTTGTAAAATACATATGCTAGGGTTATGCGGGCAGATAATAATGCTAGAGGTGTAAGTGCCTGGGCGATACGAATTTTGAACTCGGCTAATCTAAATAAAGGTGCTAATTTAGTAAAGCAAGCAGGGCAGCCTTTTGTAGGTGAGTTGGTCGTATTTTCCTCGGTCATGTTGTCCTCGTGTTGGTAGTTAAAATAACTGGTGTAATGTCACATCTTATAAATAAATGAAATACAAGCTACAGATTTTTACATAAAATTGAGATAGTGTAAAAGTAATATTTGCTTGTTTGATGTTTACTTCGTTAAGTGCCGTGATATGGTTACATTTTAAATATTATGTTGGGAAGTAGGTGTGATGGTTAGTCAGAATCCTTTTGAACTTTTTGCGCTTTGGTTGGAAGATGCAAAGCAAACGAGTCTTAATGAGCCAACCGCAATGACATTGGCTACGGTATCAGAGGATGGAATGCCATCTGCGAGAATAATTTTACTTAAAGGTTTTGATGATCGTGGTTTTTGTTTTTATACAAACTTGACTAGCAGGAAAGGTAAAGAGCTTGCCGCAACGCAAAAAGCAGCATTGTGTTTTTACTGGGATGAGCTTCATCGGCAAATTCGGGTTACAGGAAATGTTGAGCGTGTTTCAGAAAAAGAAGCAGATGATTATTTTGCTTCACGAAGACGTGGAAGTCAAATTGGTGCTTGGGCGTCCAAACAATCAACGATTATGCAAGATGAGCATGATTTGCCAAATCGGGTAAAAGAAATTGCTGGGCAGTTTGAGGGGGGTGATATTCCTAGGCCACCATTCTGGTCTGGTTTCCGCCTTATACCCAGAGACATAGAATTTTGGGAAGAGCGCGAATATCGCTTGCATAGGCGTCGTTTCTTTACAAAAACTCCTGCTGGTTGGCAGGAGGATATTTTGTATCCTTAGTTATTGGCGGTATGTTGGTGTAGGTGCCACATGGCAATGGCAGCGGCATTTGAAACATTAAGGCTTTCCATGGTAGGTTCCATCGGAATCTTTACTAGCTGATCGCACAGATCTTTTGTGCGATTTCTTAGGCCTTGACCCTCTGCCCCTAAAATAAGAGCGGTGTTGTTGCTGTATGATGGATCGGTAATGCTGGTTTGTGTGTGGCCGTCCAAGCCGTATATCCAGAATCCTGATTTCTTAAGTATCTTTATGGCATTGGCAAGATTTGCTATGGTAATAAGTGGAACTTGCTCTATACCTCCACATGCGGTTTTTGCTATGGTTCCGGATAGTTCCGGGCAGTGGTCTTTTGTAGTGATAATGCCTTTAATACCAAAAGCAGCTGCGCTTCTAAAAATGGCGCCTATATTATGTGTGTCTGTTATGTGGTCCAACAACAATAACGGACCTTGGGTGATAGACTTTAGCTCTACAGGTGGTAGAGGGTAGGTTTCCACCGCGATATTTTGGTGAATACTTCCTGCGGGCAACATATTATTTAACATCTGCTTGCTAATAGGATGTATTTTAAATTTTTTTGGGATGTCTTGTTGGTAAAGTTTTTGGCTCCCATCGGTAATATAAATATTTTTTATATTGCGCCTAGGATTATTTATAGCAGCAAGAGAGGCGTGTTTTCCGTAGATAATGCAATGGTTGCTCATAATATTTGCCAGATTGTAACTGATGGAATATGCATTAATAGAAACTTTGGCTGGATTGTACCAGTTAATTGCAAGGTCTAATAATGCGTTATCATATTTTTGCTTTGCTTATCATACTTACTTTTATTAAAAATCTTTGGACTCAACAATGTTGCGGTGCAAAAGATTGGAGCGGGTGAAGGGAATCGAACCCTCGTAATCAGCTTGGAAGGCTGGAGCTTTACCACTAAGCTACACCCGCTTA
>MDSV01081093.1_pt1 | contig 42131 bp, 36 predicted proteins | sample 810851 | NCBI WGS metagenome assembly MDSV01 (sample SAMN05326640, study PRJNA326480) | marine metagenome | isolation source: seawater | place: Atlantic Ocean: North East | collected 2012
CATGTATTGTTCTTAGTGATGGTGAGCTAAATGAGGGGTCTAACTGGGAGGCAATTTTATTTATAGCGCATCATAAACTACCTTGCACAATAGTTATTGACTATAACAAACTTCAAAGCTTTGGTAGGGTTGATGAGGTGCTGCAACTAGAACCCTTACAACAGAAATTTGAAGCCTTTAATTTAGATTGCTTGCAGATTGATGGTCACGATCATGAGGCTATTTATAATGCCCTTAATAGCTCTTCATCTAATCCAAGAGTCATTATTCTTGATACTCAAAAAGCTCACCCATTAAAATATGCTGTTAATAAATTAGAATCTCATTACTACCCGCCAACAGATGATCAATTAATCGATGGTTTAAAAAATATAAACGAACATTATGAGAGATACATTTGTAAGTAATTTAGTTGATATAGCTCATACCGATTCAAAAATTTTTTTGGTGTGTGGAGACCTTGGTTTTAATGTTCTCGAGGAATTTCGGGATTCATTTCCTGATAGATTTTTAAATGGAGGTATTAGCGAGCAAAATATTGCTGGCTTATGCTCTGGTTTGGCAAGAGAGGGCTTTAAAGTTTACTTCTACTCGATTGGCAATTTCCCAACTCTAAGATGCATGGAGCAAATCAGGTATGACATTGCTTATCATAATACCAATGTGAATATTGTTGCAGTTGGTGGTGGTTATGCATACGGCTCATTAAGCACATCACATCACGCAACCGAAGAGATAGGCATGTTGAGAACCATACCTAATATGATGGTAAGCTCTCCCTCAGACCCATCAGAGGTTAAGGATATACTTAATATCACAAGTTCAGTTTCATCCCCGAGTTATATGAGACTAAATCGATCTGGTGAAGACCAAATAGATTTTATAAGTACTTTTGATCCAGGCGATCTTCACTTGGCCTATCAAGGAGCTAAAAAAGTAAATAAAAAAGCTTTCATATCTAATGGAGCTATTTGCAATGAGATTTATAAGGATCTAGTCCAATCTTCATCATTGGCTGATTTATACTCACTTCCAATAGTCAAACCTTTAAAAACAAATAAGATAGTCAAAAAACTGTTGGAATATGATGAAATTATAGTAGTTGATGAGCATCAGTTGATTGGCGGTCTTGGATCAGTAATTCAAGAAATCTTATATGACTGTTACTCCCATTCAAACAAATCAAAATTACCTAAAGTCTTTAGAATAGGAATAAAAGATGCTTTTCAAAGTGTTGCTGGTAATCAGGATTATTTAAGAGAAAAAGCAGGGCTTTTTGATTACAGAAAATTTTTATGAAAATAGCTTTTTTAGGTGCATCAAGTCAAATAGCTAAAGGGCTCTTAAAAGAATTTTGTCTTGAGAACATTCATAATTTTTATCTTTTCACGCGAGATACTGACAGTTTTAATGATTGGATAGAGAGTTCAAAACTTGATCTTAAAAATATAAAATTAAAATCATTTAACAATTTTAATTCCTCACTTGAGCTTGATCTAATTATTAATTTTGTTGGCATTGGAGATCCAGCTAAAGCCTTAAAAATTGGTTCCAAGATTTTTGACATAACCTATGAATATGACCAACTTGCTCTCGATTATTTAACATTTCATCCTAATACTAAATATATATTTTTTAGTTCAGGTGTTGTGTATGGAGATATTTTTAAAAAACCAGCAAATATTAACTCTAGCTCTATCATTCATATAAATGATCTAAAGCATACAGATTGGTATTCGGTTTCTAAAATATATTCCGAGTCAAGGCACAGGGCTCTTAATAAATTTTCTATTATAGACATAAGAGTTTTTAACTATGTCAGCAGTGACATAGATATTAGTAGTAGATTTTTGATTACAGATGCCTTGAGATCAATTAAAGAAAATCAAATAATGAAAACTGACGATCATAATATTATTAGAGACTATATTGGACCTGAAGATTTGCATCAATTGATTATGAAGTTAATACATAATGATTTTTTAAATGCATCAGTTGACTGTTTTACAAAAGATCCAGTAGATAAATTTTCAATTCTCGAGCTGATGAAAGCTCAGTTCGGACTGAAGTATGAAATTCTAGAATCAAAATCAGGAGTTGATGCATATGGGCCTAGAGACAATTATTTTTCAGTAAACTACAAAGCAACTTCTTTGGGGTATAGGCCTATATTTACCTCATTAGATAATATTGCCAGGGTTTCTGAAGAGCTTTTAAGGTGAAGGATCAATTAAAGTTAGTGCCATCATCGCCAGGTATTTATAAATTTTTTTCAAATAACAAGATTATTTATATTGGCAAAGCAAAAAATCTTAAAAAAAGAGTTTCCTCATATTTTGGAAAATCTTTCAAAGATCGAAAATCTCATCAGATAAAAGTACTAACAGATAGAGTTGAAACATTTTCAACTACTTCAGAAGCTGAGGCGCTGATCTTAGAGCAATCTCTAATAAAAGAAAATCTTCCTCGTTTCAATATACTTTTAAGAGATGATAAGACTTATCCGTATATACATTTTTTAATGGATCATAAATATCCAAGTATTAGCCTTAAGAGATCTAAGAATGCTGTCTCAAAAAATTTCTTTGGTCCTTTTATTAGCGCAAAGGCAGTTAAATCTACGATTAAAGATTTACAAAAAATTTATCAGATTAGAAATTGCAGTAATAGCACATTCAATAATAGATCAAGACCATGCATAGAGCATCAAATGGATAGATGTTCTGCTCCTTGTGTCGGCTTTATTAGTGAAGTTAACTATAATTCTGATGTTCTTTCATCTCAGAATTATCTATCCTCAACGGGAAAAAAAGCTAGATCGTTAATGATGGAGCAGATGCAAAAATTTGCTAAAAAACAAGAATTTGAAAGTGCAAATGAGGTAAAAAAAAGAATTGCAAGGCTTGACGTATTGCAACAAGAGCAATCATTCAAAAGCTCATTAAGTAACGCAGATATTTTTAGTTGCGTTTCTAAATTAGATAAAACCGGAGTGTGTATATTGTCAATCAGAGATGGGAGGATTAGAGGAGTAAAAACACATTTTCTAAATGGTAACCATCTTTCTGATAAAGATAATTTATTTCAAAGTTTAATATTTTCTTATTATCAAAACACTTATTCGTTACCTAAGAAAATTCTTTTAATTGCTAAATCAATAAATCTATCTTTAATCAAAGATGCAGTAAAACTAAAATTCAAAAAAAATATTTCAATATCAACAAATATTAATCAGGATTTAAGAGGAATAGTTAAGTTGGCAAAATTAAATGCAAATCAAGCAATAGATAACAAAGTTAACCAAACCGATAAGTATATTTATGCAATCAAAGATCTTTCCAATTTATTAGGTATGAGAAAGAACGAATTAACCATAGAGGGATACGATGTGAGTCACCATGGCGGCAAAGATGCTGTTGCTTCATTGGTAAGGTTTTCATCAATCGGCCCTGAAAAATCTAAATATAGAACTTACAACATTCCACAAAACCTTGCGGGCAATGATGCTGAATCGATTAGGTATTGTTTAGAAAAAAGAGTTCAATCTTCTGCCTCAAATCCACTGCCAGACATTATTCTCATCGATGGAGGTAAAATTCAGCTCAATATTGCTTTAAAAACTATTAATCATGCAGTTAATAATCCGCCAATTATTTTGAGTATCGTAAAAGGTGCAAAAAGGATTAGACTTACAGAAACAATTCTAAGCAAAGATGGCATTCTTGAGATGTCTAAAAATAGTCCAGGGTATAATTTTTTGCAGCAGGTTAGGGATGAATCACACAGGTTTGCAATTAAATCCAATAGAATCAAGAAATTAAAAAAAATCAAGCTTTCACAGGTTGAGCTAATTAAAGGTGTTGGGCCAGTAACTAGAAGGCGTTTGTTAAAAAAATTTAAAACGGTCTCTTCTTTAAAACAAGCTACAATAAATGATTTAGAAAAAATACGAGGTATATCAGGCAAAATAGCTAAAGATATTTATGAAAATTTAAAAATATTATGAAGTTATTAATCAATATCATTACTTTTAGCAGGATAATCGCTGGACCACTCTTATTTATATTATTAAATTATTCTAATCAATTTGGATTAATTTTTTTGCTATTTTTTTGGGCTGCAATATCAGATTTTTTTGATGGATTTTTAGCAAGAAAATACAAAGCAACATCACAATTAGGGGAAATTCTTGACCCAATTGCTGACAAAATTCTTATTCTATTTTTATTATTTGGATTAACTTTAAAATTTGAAAGTTTCTATATTGGATTGATAGGATCTTTAATTCTAACAAGAGAATTTTGGATTGCAGCATTAAGAGATCTAAATGCTAGATTAGGAAACACTCAAGCCACAGAAGTAACATTTTTGGCAAAGATCAAAACAACTATTCAGCTAGGTTCTATGGGCATGTATATTTTTGCAATTTACTTGAATAATAGCCTTTTAAAATTAATTGCTGACTTTTCTTTATTTCTTGCATTAATTATAACCTTGCAAACGGCTATTCAATATACAAAAGCATCATTTAAAAAACATTAAGGATCAGATTCCTTCATTAAAATAAAGCAATTTTTTATATGGCTTTTATATTATACTATTTATCAAAATGAACTTATGGATAATTGGAGCCGGAGGTCATGCAAAAATAGTTGCAGATTCTTTGGCGGAAGATACTACCTATAAAAATTTTTTTTTCTACGATTCGTATAAATCATCTGATATTAGCATCCACTTTTCTAAAAGCTCATTTGTTCCCAGTGACCCGCCTGAAATTCAAGAAGATGATACAGAATCATTCATAGCAATTGGCGACAATCGTATTAGGAGCAAAATCGCGGATAAATTTTCCTCTCACAGTTTTGCAAAACTTATAAATAGTGCCTCCACAATTTCATCTGGCGCTGAAATTTTACCCGGTTCATATATTAGTGCAGGGGCTGTGATAAATATTAACTCATTAATATCAGAGCATTCTATCGTTAATACTAATGCAGTTGTTGAGCATGATTGTCATGTAGGAAATTTTTCACATATTGGCCCAGGAGCTATTATTTGTGGAGGGGTTAAAGTTGGTAATGGAGTGTTTATTGGCGCAAATAGCTGTATTAATCCAGGCATTGAGATTGTTGATCATGTGACTATTGGCAGTGGCTCAGTTGTTTCTAAACATATTTCAGAACCAGGAGTGTATGTAGGGGTTCCAGTAAAAAAAATATCATAATGAAAACAATTTTATTAAATAGCAAAGCTATAAAAAACTTGATTATTTCAGATAAGTTGTCAGTACTCGAGGTATTAGATGTTATTGAAAAAGGGGGGCACAGAATAGCTCTTGTTATTAATTCATCTGGTCTTTTTAAAGGCATTGTTACTGATTATGATGTAAGACGCGCTATCATAAAATTTCAGAGCTTAAATTTTGACACTACTAACGCAATTAATTCTAATCCAATTTTAGCGCATAAGTCTTTAAGTATTTCTGAACAGCTTTCTTTAATTGAAAAAAATAATATAGAGCACCTGCCAATAATTGATGATGCGGGTAGTCTTGTTGGACTTAGATTAAGGTCTGCAGGTTTAGATCTTAATCATCCAAGCACTGTTGTAATCATGGCTGGCGGTTTAGGCAAAAGATTGCACCCTCTTACATTAAAAACTCCAAAGCCAATGTTAAAGATTGGAGATAAACCAATCTTAGAAATTATTATTGATAGATATAAAGCTCAAGGGTTCAAAAATTTTGTTATTTCTGTTAATTATCTTTCTGATATTATCATAGGATATTTTGAGGATGGCGCATCCAAAGACATATCTATAAGCTATTTACATGAATCTAATAAAAGAGGAACTATCGGCTCGCTCTCAGAGCTTTCCAAGATTCCTAATATAAAATTTCCAATCATCTTATCTAATGGAGATATTATTTGTACTACAAAATTTAAAGATATGATTGATTTTCATACAAAAAATAAATTTGATGCGACAGTGTGCGGAAAAAATTATTCTGTTGAAGTTCCATATGGTGTTTTAGAGGACAATAACTCAGTCTTGACAGGCTTATCTGAAAAACCAAACTTTTCTATGAATATAAATAGCGGCATATATGTTTTAAACAAAGCAGCTGTTGATGAAATACCTGATGATATTCCATACGATGCAACGACATTGATTTCTAAATTACTTGATTCAAGCAAGAGAGTTGGTGTTCACCAGATTCAAGATCTATGGCTTGATGTTGGTAGCAAAGAAGATCTTAAAAGATTTGAAGATCTTATTTAATACTAAGGAAAAATTTTCATGTGCTTCAAGATATATTTTGAGGTATTTGCCCTAAAATAAATATCATCTTGGAATGCCCTCTTTAAAAAACTTGATTTTTTAATTTCATTAAAACTTTTTTTAATATCTTTTTGAGTCCCATTGCAATGAACAACGTTTTGGTTACAGTCTCTTCCTTCTTGGCGATTACCTATATTTATTGCAGGTACTTTGCATGCTCCTGATTCTATAATGCCACTTGATGAATTTCCAATCATAAAATTAGATCTCGTTAAAGCATGAAAGTAGAGTGATGCCCCCAGATTTTTTCTAACCATTAGGAGGGGATTATTTTTTTCTTCTCTTTGAAGTAAATTAATAATGTGCTGATTATTTAAATCGGCATTTGGAAAAGTAAAAATCAAGAATAGTTTTGATTCTGTTACAGATTTAATAATATTTTTAATTACCTTAAGATCATCTTTCTTTCCAGTTGTAGAAGGATGATAGGTTGCTATAGCAAACGACCTTGGCTTGTTTGAATGAAATATTTTTTTAAAAAAGTCAGCAGAATTAGCATTTTTTATCTTATGAATATTTTCAACAGCAAGTGAACCTGCAAAAAAAACTTTTTTGCTATCAAAGCCTTTGCTTAAAAGTCTCTCTTTTGCATTTTTGTTATCAACAAAATGATAATGGGACATTTCTGAAATTGCATTTCTGTAGGCATTATCCATTGAGCCTAAGGTAATTACTCCACCATGTAAATGATAGATTTCTATTGATAAGGATGTTGCAGCGATGGCTGCAGCCAGAGTTTCATACCTATCTCCAAGTAAAATAATTTTTTTAATTTTATTTTTACTAAAATGTTTAGCAAATTCTTGCACATGCATGCTTATTGATTTGCTTAAAAGAAGGGGAGATTCAACAATTATTTTTGTATCAACAATACTAATTCTTTTTTTGGGAAAAGATTCATAAATTTCTGATGCAGTGTAGCCGAAGGTCTTAGAAAAATGAGCGGTGGATGCAAAAATTTTATAATTCTTGTAATTCCTTTCTATATTAGCAATTAATGGCTTTAGAATAGAAAAATCAGACCTGCCAACTGAAACTATTCCTAATTTATCCATTTAAAAATCAGAGCCTTTTAGTAAAGTATTTTTTTTTACATCTTTTTTAAGTATTTTGCCAATAAAATTTTTGTATTCAAATGTAGATATACCATTGCCTGGTCTTAAAGCATGCATAGAGTCTTTTGAAATTCTATTGCCTTTTTTAAGGTCCCTTGAGTAGGCCAAACTTTTTCTTGCAATTTTTTTAATTTCTAGTTCTTCATTACTAATAGACTTAACTTCTTTGCCCAAAGAAATTTCGGCAAGTCTTATCATTTTTGTATATTTCTTGAAATTAGATATTGTTAGAGATGCCTTATGATCTGGCCCAGGCAGGTTATTAGAAAATGTTATATGTTTTTCTATTACTTTTGCACCAGATGTGCAGCTTAATGCCCCAGTAAAAATTTCATTAGTATGATCTGAAAACCCAATTATAAGATCTGGATATAAAATTTTTAAAGTAGAAATAAAGTTTAAATTTAATTTTTTAATTTCTGCTGGATAAACACTAACACAATGCAGTAAGGTAATTTTTTTGTGTCTTTTTGATATATATAAATTAATTACTTTTTTAATCTCATTTAAATCTGACATACCAGAGGAAAGAATAACTGGATATTTTCTTTTGATAATTTCACGATGAAAAAAAATATTATCAAAGTCACCTGATGATAATTTAATTGCCGAGATCTTTTGATCCATTAAGAATTTTAGCGAGTCAATATCAAAAGGAGTACATATAAAATCAATATCCTGTATTTTTGCTTCGTTTTGAAGATTGATAATATCATTAGGGGTGATTTCCAGTTTTTTCAATAGATCAAATTGATTCTTATTGCCGGTTAATGATTCCTGGTATTTTGCAGTCTTTGCTTGCTTTGTAACTAATTTATCTGCAGAAAATAATTGAAATTTAACTGCATCTGCCCCAGCACTTTTAGCAGCCTTTATATACCTCAGGGCACTCTTAATGCTCCCGTTATGATTAACACCAACTTCAGCTATAATTTTTATTCTATTTTTTACCATGTATATTTTTATGGAGAAATTCCGCTATATTAAAATCAATTTCTGAATCAATATCTATTCCCCGTTCATGTGGAACTTCAAAGCCTGAGATCTTTCCATCCCACATTGAGTTATTGGATAATATATATTTAGGGCTCGTAACATAAACAGAGGGGACTATATTAAAAACTATGGGTGAGTCTTGTCTGCGATAAATTTTTGTAGTGTCAACTGACTTAGAAAGATTTACAAAACCATCTTTATCTTGCTCCACCATATTTACATATGGAGATCTGTCTGATTTTGCTATAGTAAAAACTAAGTCAGAAGTTCTATTTTCATAATAAGAAACAGCATTCCGTATGTCATCTGGAGTTCTCAGAGGACAAACGCATGGAAGAGAGATAAAGTTATAGTCTTGATTTTCATAGAGCTCATTTACGCAATGTTGCCATGCAAGCCATTCCCTTGACTCATCAGATGCTAAGTTTTTTGGTCTTAAAAAAGGAACCTTCGCACCTGAATCTTCTGAAACTTTAGCTATTTCCTCATCATCAGTGCTCACAATAACCTGTTCGCATATATTAGATTGAAATGCCTGATCTATTGTCCATTTTATCAATGGTTCTCCATTGAATAGTTTTATGTTCTTTCTTGGCAATCCTTTTGATCCACCTCTAGCAAAGATGAATGCGATGTTTTTTTTATTATTTATCACTGGGTTAAAATAAAATATGGAGTATAATTTGTTCCCTTTTCAAATCAGACATTATAATACATTATGAACTACGAAGATCCTTGGATTTCAGAATCTGTTGAATTGGAAAATAAAAGATTCCAAAAAAAATACCCTAGCCTCAGGAGGAAAGTCTTGCTAGTTGGAGGAGGGGGCTATATCGGTATTTCCATTGCTAAAGACATGGCAAGTAATGGAATCGAGGTTATGGTATTAGATAATTTTATCTATGGGCATAATAAGGCAATCCTCACTTTATTATTGTTCGATAACATTCAGTATTTTCAACATGATATTCGTAAAGATCTCGATATTGATTTTTTCTCTAAAAATCAAATAACTGATGTTGTAATCCTGGCTGGATTGGTTGGAGATCCAATTACTAAAAAGTATCCCAATATGTCTTCTGAGATAAATAATTCAGGGATCAAAAACTTCATTACTCAAGCAAACAATAATAAATTAAATAAAGTTATTTTTATTTCAACTTGTTCAAATTATGGGTTGATATCTGATGGAGAAAAAGCTGATGAAGAATTCCCATTAAATCCTTTATCCCTTTATGCTGAAGATAAGGTAAGAAATGAAAATTTTCTTATTTCTAATAAAGAAAATTTTGACTTTTCAGCAACAATTTTAAGGTTTGCAACTGCATTTGGCGCATCTCCACGCATGAGATTTGACTTAACAGTTAATGAGTTTGTTCATGACGCTTTTTCAAAAAAACATCTTGAAGTATATGATCCCGATACTTGGAGACCATATTGTCATGTAAGAGATTTTTCTAACCTAATACAAATAGTGTTAGAAATAGAGGTTTCAAAAACTGATTTTGAAATTTTCAACGCAGGCGGAGATAGAAATAATTTAACAAAACGCAACATTGTCGAAATTATTTCAAATTATATTCCTGATTTGAGCGTAGATTATGTTTCTGGGGGATCTGATCCCAGAAATTACATTGTAGATTTTTCTAAAGTCAAAACTGAGCTTTGTTTTGAGCCTATTTGGAGCGTTGAAGATGGAATCAAGGAAATAATTACATTCTTAGAGCAAGGGTTTTATCTTGATCTTAAAAGAGATCAAGACTTTTACGGTAATTATAATATTGAAAATGGATCTTAAATCTAACATTCCAATATGTGTTCCAAATATTAGCGGAAATGAATTAAAGAACCTAAACGAATGTATAGAAACAGAATTTGTTTCATCTGTAGGAAGATTCGTTGATGACTTTGAAAGAAATCTTTGCTCACTTTCTAAATTCCAATTCGCTTGCGCCGTAAATTCCGGTACTTCTGCGCTTTCATTAGCCCTTCATAATGCAGGAGTTAAGCATGGTGAGCTTGTAATCATTCCTGACTACACATTTATTGCTACCGCAAATGCAGTCAGTCACTGTGGCGCATCTCCATGGTTATTTGATATTAATGCATCCGACTTAAATTTAGACATCTCATTAGTTAGAAAATCCTTGGAGGAAGAATGCTATAAATTAGATGGCGATTTTTATCATAAAGATTCTAATAAGCGAATCGCAGCTATCATTCCGGTGTTTGCTTTAGGAAATGCAACGAATTTTGAGGTTATAAATCAATTATTTAATGATTTTAATATACCAGTGATTATAGATGCAGCTGGAGCCTTGGGAGTTAAATATGAAAATTTAGATCTTGGTGATCTAGATGTAACTGGTATCACCATATCATTTAATGGCAATAAGACTTTTACTTGCGGGGGTGGGGGAGCTATCTTAACAAATCATGAACCTTTTTTTAATTTATGCAAACATACAAGTACAACCGCCAGAAGTGGCTATGAGTATGTTCATGATAAAGTAGGATTTAATCATAGGATGACAAATATTCAAGCTGCTGTTGGCTGTGCTCAGCTTGAAAGATATGAAGAATTCATTTCATTAAAACAAGACATATTTACCCATTACATTAATAATTTTAAATATTTAGATAAAGTTTCTTTCCATGATGACATTTTTTCTTCTAAGTGGATCTCTTACTTTATTTTAGACAATGTTGATGATTTTAATTTAGAAAATCTTTATAAATATGCTGGGGATAGAGGTATTCATCTTAGACCTTTTTGGGTGCCAATGCATTTGCAGCCTCCCTATTCTAAATGTGCTAGTACTAATCTAGTGAATTCACAAGAAGTTTATTTAAAAGTCTGCACACTTCCTTCATCAACCAACATTAGCAAAGATCAATTAAATACAGTTTCGGAAGTTTTAAATAATTTTTTTACACAAATGTATAGTTGTTAGGTTAAAAGACTTTTATTAAGTCTTTAACTGAACCAGAATTCAATGCCTTTATAAGTTGTTTTTTTTCCTCTTTCCAAATGTATGACCTTTCTTTAGTTTTGTAGATTATTTTAGTGTTTTCAATTTCGTCTCTGCTGTTTAAGCATATAGGAACAATTCCTAAATTTAATGCTTCACATAAACTAGTAGAGAGCCAACCCAAAGCAAATGTTGGTTTATATTCTTGCATCAAATCAGATGCAGAATTTTCTGGAGCTACTTCAAAAGTAATATTTTTATAATGAGATATTTTTTTGCTAATGTTTCCATTATATGAAGGATGACTCTTTATAATTATTTGATATTGATAGGACGAAAATGTACTTATTACATCTTCTAAAGTTTGAACATCCATCATTTCATCAAGAGAGCTTAAGAATATTACAATACTTTTGTTGAACTCATTGAGTCGTTCAGCTGGATATAATTTTATATTATTGCTTGCATTATATTTCTCAAGAAAGTTTTTTTCATCTATTGAATAAGTATAAATAGAGCTATATCTAGGATAAATAATAGAATATTCCGCAGCGTTTAAACATTTTTGATTACTATGTTCAGGAATATTTAGAAAGCCATGAGTTAGATAATGAGTTCTAATATTTTTTACAATTGCTGCAGACGAAATTAAATCTGCTCCGCCAGAAAAGACTTCAATAGAATCATTTTTTCTATATAGATTTTCAAATAACGTTGTAAAGTAGGAAAAAATAGGTAGCGATTTTAATGCAAGGTTGGACATTTCATTCTTGCTATTATTTGAATCAAGCTTAGATAATAATTTCACCACTTCTTTAAAGTTGTCAAAAAAATCCTTTAATAAGTTAAAAAATGGCAGCCTATCAATTTTGGTATATTGATTTCTATTGAAGCATTCTATTAGTAAAAATTTATCTGAGTATTTATTTTTGTTAAAAAACCTGAAATAGTTTAAATGCATATGCGGCGCCGCTGATTCAATAACTATGTGATCAGGTACTTTGTGTATTTTTTTTGAGAATAAAAAATTTATTAAAAAGAGATGGAGAATTTGAATAATCCCATAGACAAAAATAAAAATGCTATATGGAAGGAATCTAGGCTTGTTTGTTAAAAAATTATTTTTTTTCCTTACATATGTATTTGCAAATAACCAGATGGCCCTATTTGGAATATGCATTAACCTTAACCTCGTTTAAAATGAAGATATTATTTTTATTAAATATATTATACTTACGTCCACGCTTAACTATAATTGATTCGTTTCTAGGGCTGGATGGCAGAGTGGTTATGCAGCGGCCTGCAAAGCCGTTTACGCCGGTTCGATTCCGGCTTCAGCCTCCATATTATCTCGAACAATATCATCATATACAAATGGTCCCGTTAATTTGCCAGCGTTAAGTTTAAAAATTTTATTGCATTCTTTAAGTGTTGTAATTCTATGAGCAATTGCAATAATTGTCTTTTCATTACGCAAACCAATCAACTCCTCCATAACCTCTTTTTCAGTAACTGAATCTAGTGCCGAAGTGGATTCATCAAGAATTAGAAGTTCTCTTTGATGATAAATTGCCCTTGCTATAGCAACACGTTGCTTCTGTCCTCCTGAAAGCCTTACTCCCTTATCACCAACTTGAGTTTCAATACCATCTGGTAAATCAGAGATAAAGTTCGAAAGTCTTGATAGTTCAATAGCGTTATTTATTAGCTCTAAATTACTCTCTCCTTTATTTTCAAATGTAATATTTTCTTTAAGGGTTCCATCTATCAAAAAGATATCTTGGGGAAGGTATGCACAATATTCCCTCCATAGTGAAATACTATCTGAAATATTACAATCGTTAAATTCCACTGTTCCAGAGCTTGGTTTTAAAAAACCTAATATCACATTGATTAGTGACGTTTTTCCAGCCCCAGATGGCCCAATAAGACCTATAAAGTCACCTTTATTTACTTGAAATGTAACATCATTAATTGATTTAAGATCGCTTCCTGGATAGGAATAGGTAATATTATTTAATTGAAGAGAGGAAAAAGCCTTACCTTTAAATGGAGGACTGGCGATTTCTTTATGATTGGAATTATGCTGATCTTTTAATTGATTTCCAAGAATAGTTGAAAGCTTATTTATTGCTTCTTGGCCATAAACTATAGTGTTCCAGCATATTTGAAGCTGACTTATTAATGGGGCAACTCTTACCATACCAGCGGTAAAAATTCCTAGCATAGAGAGAGTTGTGGAAATATTCATGTTGTTGTCTAAATTTAAAAATACAATAGAAACAATAAATATAATTAGGATTACTTCAATAAGATTTCTAGGAATAATACTTAGAAAATTTAATCTCAATGAGCTTTTTCTTACTTTTTCTGTGGAGTTTCGAACTAGCTTTATAAAGAAGTTTTCTTTCCCTAGAGTTTTAATCTCTTTTAATCCATTGGCAATTTCAGTTGTGCCCTGAATCATCCTTCTTGCTCCATCCATATAGTTTTCTCCATACGAATGAATTCTTTTAGCAAAAATAACATTATAAATTCCAAAAACTAATGCCATAAATGAAATTAAAATTATTAATGTTGATAAACTCGATAATCCTAAAAAAGCACATATCGCAATAATCACAATTGAATTACTAATGATTTGAAGAATGGCTTGAAGAACTTCTCTGTAATTGCCAGAAAAATTTGCAACAGATGACAGATTATCTCCACTGCTACTGATTAAAAAATTTTCATAGCTTTGATTTAGCATTCCCTCAACAAGCATTTTCTGAATTTTTGCCTGTTCAGAAGTTGCAAACGATAGAATAAAAAAATTGGATATAAGTAAAAAAATAAATTTTAAAATGAAAATTCCTATCATAATTAAGCCGATGAAAAAAATTAATTCAGCATGCTGATAATCTCTTATGAAGTCTAAACTTTGATAGGGACTTAGTTTATTAATAAATGTTGGATCAAATATTATCGCTACGTATGCTCCAATAAGACCAATACCAAAGAGGTCAACTAGCGATGTCATCAAGAAGAGAAGTGATAATGGAAAAATTTTCTTGAATTTTTTTCCGAGAAGAAATTTTATATTTTTATAATATTTTGGCATTTTTCTTTATAGATTAGTGTTGCCTATAAATAGTTATTTATTCCCATATTTTCCATGGAGCAGAATCAGATAGATATAGCTCATTTAGGAATTTTTTTTCAGAAATTGTATCCATTGGCTGCCAAAATCCATGATGCTTGTATGCCATTAATTGATTATCTTTGGTGATTGCCTGAAGTGGTTCTGCTTCCCAAGCTACATTATATTCTGGGATATAATTGATAGCAGAGGGCTCAAGGACAAAAAACCCTCCATTTATCCATGAATTTCCTATGTCTGGCTTTTCATTAAACTGCTCTACTTTATCTTGATCATCAATGTTTAGTATACCAAATCTACCGGGAGGATTTACTGCAGTTACAGTTGCCAATTTTTTATGATTTTTATGAAACATAATTAGCGAACTGATATCGATATCACCTACGCCATCGCCGTAAGTAAATAAAAATGATTCATCTGGATTAAGGAATTCTTTGACTCGTTTTAATCTTCCGCCAGTGAGTGTATCGTTTCCAGTGTCTACGCATGTAACCTGCCAATTTTCCTTAGTATTTCTAAGAATTTTAGTTTTATTGTCACCTAAGTTAAATGTTACATCTGTATTTCTTAAGTGATAATTTTCAAAATACTCTTTGATAAAATATCCCTTGTAACCACAACAAATAATGAACTCATTAATGCCATGACTCTCAAAAATTTTCATAATATGCCAAAGAATCGGCATCCCGCCAATTTCGACCATTGGCTTGGGTCTACTATGTGTTTCCTCTGATAATCTAGTCCCTAATCCGCCAGCCAAAATTACTGCTTTCATATATAAAAATTATTTAATTTAATTTATTCATTCTAACATTAGTGCTGCAAGTATTTTGCTCTAAAAATTATTTTATTTAACTAAGCGTATTTATTTAATTTCTAATATAATAGATCCATCAATCATTACTTAAGCTAGAAAAATAATATAATTCTAAGGAATAATTATGCAAGATTTTTTAAGAGTGCCATATGGATCTACAGTTCACGGGAAAGATGAAATAGATGCTGTTGTAGAGGTTCTCAATACTACAACTCAAATGTCTAAAAATGTAAGCTTATTCGAAGAGAAGATTGCAAAATCATTTGAAAAATCTAAGGCTGTGATGGTTAACTCTGGATCTTCAGCATTATATGTTTTGATTGAGGCTTTAAATTTACCAAAGGGATCAGAAGTTATTACTCCTGCTTTAACATTTGCTACTACAGTTGGCTGCTTGGTAAAAAATGATTTAATTCCTCATTTTGTAGATGTAGGTTTAAATACTTATTGCATGGACGTAAATCAATTAGATAAGGATATAAATAGAAATACAAGTGCAATTATAGCGCCTGATTTAATGGGTAATATTTGTGAGTGGGAGAAAATTAATCAAATTGTGAAAGATAAAAATCAAGACATTAAGATTATTTGTGATTCTGCTGATACTCTAGGGGCAAAACTTTTTGGAAAGTCAAATGGTTCATACTGTGATGCAGCTATAACTAGTTTTTATGGATCTCACGTTATTAATGGCGCTGGTAATGGCGGCATGCTTGTTACGAATTCAAATGAGGTTTATGAAAAAGCCAGGCTACTTAGATCATGGGGCAGAAGCTCTTCCTTGTTTAGTGATAGTGAGGCAATTGAAAATAGATTTAATATTGATTTAGATGGACTCCAATATGATGCAAAATTCGTATTTGAAGAGATCGGATATCAACTAGAGCCCTCTGAGATAAGTGCAGCATTTGCATTAGTGCAGTTTAAAAAATTGTCTGAAAATATAAGAGCTAGACAAGTAAACTTTGATCTTCATCATGAGTTTTTATCTAATTATGATCAGTATTTTGACTTGCCAGAACAAAATCCAAATGCAGAAACGGGATGGCTTGCTTTTCCTGCAATTATTAAAGATGGATCACCTTTTACTAGAACAGATCTCCAGATATTTCTAGAAAAGAGAAATATTCAAACAAGAGTAGTTTTTACAGGAAATATTTTGAGACAGCCAGGTTACAAGAATATAAAGTGTATTGGAGCAGCGGATGATTTTGTAAATGCTGATAGGGTAATGCGGGGTGGAATTTTGTTAGCACTTCATCATGGACTAACTAATGAAATGATTGATCATGTTCATCATTCTATTTCAAAGTTTCTAAAACAATTTACGTAAAACATTGATGGATGTCTAAAATCCAAGAATCTAAAAATTTTAAAGAAACTAGCACAATTTGTTTTTTTAACTATGATTTAGGTTTTGGCGGTACTGAAAAGGTAATTGTGTCATTGGCGAATTACTTTTCATTGCTTGGAAAAAAAGTAACAATCTTGACTTTGTCAGATAGGAATGATTTTGTAGCGTTTCTTCAACCTGAAATCAAAATAGTTAGTCTCAAAGTTGATAAAATAAAGTGGGCGCTACCAAAGCTAATTCATTTTATTATAAAAAATAAATTTGATAATTTTTTTTCTAATGTTTGGCCTTTGACATCAATTAGTTTTATTGTCAGAATTTTTTCCCGTAACACTAAACTTCTTTTTGTAGAACATTGTAATATTTCAATGCAATTTCAAAATCGATCATATTTATTTAAGCTATTTCAAAAAATTTCTATTTCGCTTTTTTATAAGTTTGCTCATCTTGTGATTGCAGTTTCAATTGGAGTTAAAGAGGATCTTATGGGCATGAATGTTAAAAAAGACAAAATTCAAGTTATTTACAACCCCGTGATCACTAAATCACTTAAAGAAGAAAATATCTCTAATTTAGCTATAAAAAATTGGACTAAATCAAAACATAATAAGTTAATTGCAGTTGGTGAATTTAAAGCTCAAAAGAATTTTTCAAATCTTGTTGAAGCAATATATTTTGCAAAATGTAGTCTTAATTTAGATCTCTCCTTATTAATCCTAGGAGATGGAGAACAAATGCATTGTATTTCTTCAAAAATAAAAAAAATGGATCTTGAGGAGAACATTTTTTTGGCTGGATGGGTTAATGATCCTTTGCCCTACTACAATTTAGCTGATTTGTTTGTTCTTTCTTCAGACTATGAAGGTTTTGGAGTTGTAATAGTAGAGGCTATGTCTTGCGGTTTAAATATCGTTTCTACTAATTGCAAGTCTGGACCAAGTGAAATTTTGATGAATGGAGATTTGGGCACATTGTGCAGAGTAAATGATCCTGAGTCTTTGGCTAATGCTATCATGCATGCTTTAAAATATCCTCATGATCAAGATACCTTAGTAAGAAGATCTGAAGACTTTTCAGAAAAAAAAATTGGAAAGCTTTATGAGGAGATAATTATTTAAATATTAAGATAAAATATTTATTAAGAGAAATAAAATAATCCTTAAAAATGAAATGAATAAATCATTCTGGAAAAATAAAAAAGTACTGATCACAGGAGATACTGGCTTCAAGGGTTCGTGGATGAGCCTTATACTTAGTCAAGCTGGTGCAAAAATTCAAGGTTTTTCTGACTCAAAATTTAATCAAAATATTCAACTATATAAATCCCTGAAGCTTGAAACTTTATCAAATACCGTTGATGCTGATATTAGAGATAAACAGGCAGTCAAGAAAATATTTTCTGAATTTCAGCCAGACATCGTCTTTCATTTAGCAGCGCAACCATTAGTTAGAGATTCGTATATAGATCCAGTTACTACATACGAAGTAAATGTTATGGGTACCATTAATGTACTAGAAGCAATAAGAGAATCAAAATCTATTAAATCTGCTGTAATGATAACAACTGATAAATGCTATGAAAATAGTGAATGGGTGTGGGGGTACAGAGAAAATGACCCTTTAGGCGGTCATGATCCATACAGCAGCAGCAAGGCTTGTGCAGAATTGCTAATTAAATCATATCAGAAATCTTTTTTTAACGAGATAAGTAACTCTCCTGGAGTAAGCTCTGTAAGAGCAGGTAATGTTATTGGGGGAGGGGATTTTTCTAAGGATAGATTAATACCAGATATATATAGATCAATTTCTCAAAAAAGTGAGCTAGTTTTGCGCAATCCACTTGCAACGAGACCTTGGCAACATGTTTTGGAACCGACTGCTGGATATGTTCTAGTAGCAGAGCAGCTATATAATAAAGGTTGTGCAGACAACGATTCTTGGAATTTTGGCCCTCATATCTCTGATATTAGATCTGTCAAGGAGATTGTGGAATTATTTTATTCATCATGGGGAACAAAGCAAGCAATTAATTGTAATGTAAATTCTAATGAGCCTCATGAAGCTAAATCTCTTAGTCTAGATATAAGCAAGGCTTGCTTGAATTTAAATTGGTCCCCAAAATGGAATGTTGAACGCGCTATAGAAGAAACATCTGATTGGTATAAATCCTATCACGAGAATAAAGATGTTTTAAGGCTTTGCATTGAACAAATAGAGGATTATTTTTCTAATTAATTAATTAATTAATTAATTGATATAAATCATATTTAATGAAAACCTTTAATCCATTAGTTTCAATAGTAATCCTTTCATATAATCAAGCTAATTATATAGAAGAGGCTATCTTAAGTGCGCTCAATCAAACATATAAAAATCTTGAGATTATAATTTCAGATAATGGTTCAACAGATCGGACTAAAAGGATTATTACTAGTTTTTTAAATGATGATCGTGTTTTGTTTTTAGATTATGATGAAAATAAGTCTATATCATTGCGTCAAAATCAAGCAGCAGAAAAAGCAAAAGGAGAATTTATAAGCCTTTTGTATGCTGATGATTATTATTTGCCATCAAAAATTGAACACCAAGTAAAAATATTTGCTGGATTATCAAATGAATGGGGTGTTGTTCATGGACCCGGAATAGAGCTAGACGCTCAAACAGGAATTGAGCAACCAATTTCATCAACTAAAGCTCATGGAAATTGCTTTATAAGATTGCTAAAAGATTACTCAGATGGTTTTATAAACCCTATTTCTCCACTAGTAAGGACAAAGACTTACATGGAATTTCCCTTATATGAAGATATGTTTAGCGAAGGAGAGTCCATATATTGGAGAATAGCTCTTAAACATAAGTTTTTCTACTCAGACACTCCTTTAGTAGTTATGAGATATCATGAGAAAAATATGGGTAAGGCAATAAAAAAAAATATGGAAATGCATTTAATTTGTTTAGACCGGCTCTCTGCTTCGGAGGATTTCCCAAAAGAAGCTATTCTACCGCTAAAAGAATATAGATCTAATATTGTATTCAGCAATGCTTGGCATTGTCTTAGGACAAATTTTGAGATTGAATGGGCAAAAAAACTTTTAGCTACTTCAATTCAGTCACATCCAAAAGCCTTGCTTAGTTTTAGATATATTGTTGGGTTAATGTTTGTTTTTTCTCCAAATAAATTAATTTTTTATATTAATAAAATTATTAATTTCATATCTGGAAAAAAATTAACTACCCCGCTAAAAGATTACTATAAATAAATTAGCGACCTCTGAAAAACATCGCAAGTAAAATTTTCTTTATAATAGACTCAGCTAGTTATAACTGGAATGTAATGCATGAAAATTCACATTGTTGATTATGGGATGGGAAATATTTTTTCTGTTCAAAAAAAACTTCTTCAAGAAAATATTGATGTCTCAGTATCTTCAGAGCCTAAAGACATATTAAATGCAGATAAGGTGATTTTATTAGGAGTTGGACATTTTAATAAGGCAATGGATAATCTGAATCATTTATCTCTAATCGAACCATTAAATGACTTTGCTATTGTAAAGAAAAAACCAATATTAGGGATATGCCTCGGAATGCAACTAATGGCTATGACTAGTGAAGAAGGTGGTGGAAGACAGAAGGGATTCGGATGGATTGATGCATCAGTAAAAAAATTTCAGACACCTAATACTAAACAATTTAAGATACCTCATATGGGATGGAATAATGTAAGTCTAGTAAAAGATAGCGATCTTATGCGAAATATTTCATCTGAGGATGAGTTTTATTTTGTGCATTCTTTTTTTCTGCAACCAAAAGAAAAAGAAATTATTCTTAATGAGACTAATTATATTGATTATTTTTGCTCAGGCATTGAAAAAGAAAATATTTTTGGTGTTCAGTACCATCCAGAAAAAAGTCATGATGCTGGACAGACTCTTTTAAGAAACTTTATTTCCATATAGCAGAAATGTTTAGACCTAGACTAATTCCGGTCCTCCTTTTAAAGAATAATGCTCTTGTCAAATCAATAAAATTTAAAAAACACAATTATATTGGAGACCCCATTAATGCAGTAAAGATTTTTAATGAGCTTAAAGCAGATGAATTGGTTCTTTTAGATATTGATGCAACCAAGGATAGAAGAAGAATATCTGAAGATGTTGTTAAAAGAGTAGGCGAAGAGGCCAACATGCCATTTTCAGTCGGAGGGGGCATTCACTCAATAGATGATATTAAAACTTTAATTGCATGTGGGGCAGAAAAAGTTATTCTGAATTCATATGCAATCAATAATATAGATTTTCTGAAAGAGGCGTCAGAAACTTTTGGATCATCCACCATAGTCTTATGCATGGATGTAAAGAAGAATTTTTTTGGGACAAAAGATTATGTATTTCTGAATAATGGTAGAAATTCCTCAGGTTATGAGCCTGTTGAGCTTGCTAGGCTTGCTCAAGAAATGGGTGTTGGAGAACTCATAATTCAATCAATTTCGCGGGATGGAACTATGCAAGGATATGATATTAATCTAATCAAAACTATTTCTGATGCTCTAACAATTCCAACTGTTGCTTTGGGTGGCTGTGGCAAAATGGAGGATTGCATATCTGTCTATAGGGATGGAGGGGCAAATGGTATTGCGGCAGGAAGTTTTTTTGTCTATCAAGGGGAAAATAAAGGCGTGCTAATTAACTATCCTTCCAAAGAAGATATCATTAAAATATATTAATTTTTTCTCATTTAATATCTAAAGAGCAAGGCAATGGAAAATTATAAAATTTGTAAAAGATGTGTTATGGATACATCTGATCCCGATATTACTTTTAATAATGATGGATTCTGCAACCATTGTGAAACATTTATTAAAGAATCAAAAACCATTAAACCTCAAGGAAAGGAAAGAGAAGAAAGACTTAATTTATTAATAGAAAATATTAAAAAATCTGGAAAAAGCAAAAAGTATGATTGCCTAATTGGGTTAAGTGGAGGAACTGATAGTAGCTATGTTGCATATATAGTAAATGAATTAGGTCTCAGGCCGCTTGCCGTTCATATGGATAATGGATGGAACTCTGAAGAATCAGTAAAAAATATTAGAAATCTCTGTACAAAACTCAGTATTGATTATGAGAGTTATGTTCTTGATTGGAATGAATTTAAAGATATTCAATTATCAGTTCTTAAATCTTCAATTGTCGAGGTCGAGATTCCAACTGATGTAGCAATTGTATCCATTCTTCACAAAGTGGCTTCAAGAAATAATATTAAATATATTATTGGAGGTGGTAATTATGCAACTGAGGGAATTTTACCTGATCTATGGTTTTACAATCCTAAAGATTTAAAATTGTTGAAAAGCATACAAGCCAAATTTGGATCAAAAAAAATGAAGACTTTTCCTACTTTTGATTGGAAAGCCGAGATTTATTATAAATTCTTTAGAGGAATTAAAATGGTATATATATTAAATTTGCTCCCTTATGACAAACAGGAAGCTTTAGGTATTTTGAAAGATAAGGTGGGATATTTTGAATACGGTGGAAAGCATCATGAATCAGTATATACAAGATTTATTCAATCTTACTTTCAACCCGTAAAATTTAATTTAGATTATAGAAGAGCAACTTTTTCATCGCAAATTTGTTCTGGGAGCCTCTCAAGAAAGGAAGCTCTTGAATTATTAAAAGAGCTTCCATACGATCTTGATCAAGTGAAAAAAGATAAAGAATATGTAAGTAAAAAATTTGGAATTTCCACCAATGAATTTGAAAAAATCTTAAATGCTGCACCAAAATCCTATAAAGATTATCCTAATGACGAAAAATGGCTAACTTTCCTCTATAATCTATATAAAAAATATGTCAGAAGCTAGTCAATTTTAAGCTAACAGTTGTTTAATTAATATGCTTACCCTTTTCTATACTTAATACAATTATGAAATTAGAATCAATTAGAATTGGTATCATTGGCTTAGGCTACGTTGGATTACCTCTGGCTATTGAATTTAGTAAACATTTTCGTGTAGTTGGTTTTGATATAAACTCTGAAAGAATTAACGACCTCAAAAATAGCAAAGATATTACAAATGAGGTTGAGCAGTCCAGCCTCAAAAAAGCAAAAAATATTTTATTTTCTTCGGATTTACAATCGTTAGAAAATTGCAACTTTTATATTATTACTGTTCCCACTCCAATTGATAATAACAAAAAACCTAATTTAAGACCCCTAAAGCAAGCTTCAAATCTTGTTGCACCGTTCATTAGCAAGGGTGATGTTATTGTTTATGAGTCAACTGTATATCCCGGAGCCACAGAGGATGAGTGCATCCCAATATTAGAAGAAATTTCTAATTTAAAGCTTAATGATGATTTTTTTGTCGGCTATTCCCCAGAAAGAATCAATCCTGGAGATAAAAAACATAGATTGCCAAATATAAAGAAAATTACTTCTGGATCAAATATAGAATCTGCAAAATTTATAGATAAAGTTTATAGCACGATTATTATTGCTGGAACATACAAGGCTGAAAGTATCAAAGTTGCCGAGGCAGCCAAAGTGATTGAAAATACTCAAAGAGATTTAAATATTGCGCTTATCAACGAGCTTGCAATCATTTTTAATCTAATGAATATTGATACTGAAGCAGTGCTAAAGGCCGCTGAAACAAAATGGAATTTTCTCTCATTCAGACCAGGACTGGTAGGAGGTCATTGTATTGGGGTTGATCCGTATTACTTAACTCATAAATCCGAAAGTCTTGGGTATAGTCCAGAAATTATCCTTGCCGGACGAAGATTGAATGATGGAATGGGGTCATTTGTTTCATCTCAACTTGTAAAGTTGCTTTCTCAAAAAAATATCAAGATTAACTCATCAAAAATATTGATCCTGGGTCTTTCATTTAAAGAGGATTGTCCAGATATCAGAAATACCAAAGTTATTGATATTGTTAATGAATTGACTGAATATAATTGTGATGTAGATGTTTTTGATCCCTGGGTTGATAAAGAAGTTGCAGCAACAGAATATGGTATTGATCTATTAGAGGATATACAAATCAATTATTATGATGCAATCGTCATAGCTGTATCGCATACGCAGTTTAAAAAAATGGGAATTGAAGTAATCAAGTCATTTGGAAAACAAAAACATATACTTTATGATTTAAAATATTTATTCTCAGCAGATCAAACCGATCAAAGGCTGTAAAATGCCAGCATACAATTCAATAAAAAAAAATCTTCAAAAAAACCCGAAAACGTGGCTTATCACTGGAGTGGCTGGTTTCATTGGAAGTAATCTTTTAGAGGCACTTTTAGAGCTGAACCAGAATGTTGTTGGGGTAGATAATTTTTCAACAGGTAATAAAGAAAATTTAAAGGAAGTTCAATCAATAGTTTCAACTAAACAATGGTCAAGATTTATCTTTCTAAAGGGCGATATATCTAATTTAAGATTATGTGAACTTGCTTGTGAAAATGTTGATTATGTTCTTCATCAGGCGGCGATGGGTTCTGTTCCCAGAAGTATTAAAGATCCAATTAAAACTAATAAAAGTAATATCACAGGTTTTTTAAATATTTTAGTTGCCGCTAAAAATGCTGAAGTAAAGAGTTTTGTTTATGCAGCAAGCAGCTCAACATATGGCGACCATAAAAAATTACCCAAGAAGGAGCACATAATTGGAAATCCTTTGAGCCCATATGCTGTGACAAAATATGTTAATGAATTATATGCAAGTGTTTTTTTTACATCTTATAATTTTAAGTCTATTGGCCTAAGATATTTCAATGTTTTTGGGAAAAGACAGACAGCCAAAAGCACATATGCTGCTGTGATACCCAAATGGATTGATGCCATTATTCAAAATAATGAAATCTTTATTAACGGAGATGGTAAGACTAGTAGAGATTTTTGTTACATAGAAAATGCAATTCAAGCAAATATATTAGCAGCAACTACACGAAATCAAGATTCCGTCAATAATATATATAATGTGGCAGTGGGAGATAGAACATCTCTTAATGAGCTATACAAAATTCTACAAGAGTTAATTTTCAAATATAATAAAATATCCCACGAAAAATTGAAATATCGAGATTTTAGAGAGGGTGATGTTAGGCATTCACAGGCTGATATAAGCAAAGCAAAGAATTTACTTGGCTATAATCCCGTTTTCAAAGTTAGAGATGGCCTTGAAAAAACGGTTAGATGGCACATAGAAAAAAATTTATCATAAATGTGTGGCATAACTGGTTTCTTTAAAGCTGATTTGATGAGTCTTCATGAGGCCGAAGATGTAATTAAATCTATGACTGACTCTCTAGTTCATAGGGGTCCCGATGCATCAAATACTTTTATAGATTCAAGAGGCTCGCTTTTTATGGGACATAGAAGATTGTCCATATTAGACACCTCAAAAGGTGGCTTGCAGCCAATGAAATCTAAATCTAAGAATTTGATTATAGCTTTTAATGGTGAAATTTATAATCATAATGAATTAAGAGCTGAATTAGAAACACTGAGAAACCCAATAAAATGGGACAGCACTTCAGATACTGAAACACTGCTTGCAGCTTTTGAGGAATGGGGCGTTGAAGATACTCTTCCTAAATTAAGAGGAATGTTCGCAATAGCATTATGGGATGAAATTGCGCAAGATTTTTATCTCATAAGAGACAGATTTGGAGAGAAACCTTTATATTACGGTTGGATTGAAGGAGAGAATGAATCCGTATTTAGCTTTGCCTCTGAGCTTAAAGCCTTAAAAAGATATCCAAATTTCTCTAATCAGGTATCTAGGAAAGCTTTAGTTCAATATTTCAGCCATATGTACGTCCCTAGCCCATTAAGTATATATTCTGATATTTTTAAACTTGAACCAGGGTGCATTTTAAAAATTTCTATAGCACCACCTAAAGATAATATAAATATGAACCCGCACTCCATTTCAAACAAACCTTTGATTTATGAAAATTTATCTTTGACTAGGTGGTACGATTTTAAAGAAGTTGTAAATAAGGCGTCTCAAAATTTATTTACTGATCTTGATGAGGCATCCTCAGCACTTGAAAGTGAATTACAAAAAGTTATAGAAATGCAAAGTATCTCGGATGTACCCTTGGGAGCATTTCTGTCTGGAGGAGTTGATTCTTCTACAATTGTTGCATTGATGCAGAAGCAGAATAATCAACCTGTAAAAACTTTTACTATTGGATTCGAAGACCCAGATTTTGATGAATCTCCATTTGCAAGTGAGGTTGCCAAGTTCCTACAAACCGATCACTCTGAGCTTCTTGTAACAGCAGAGGATGCGCAATCTATGATTCCAAATATACCTCAATTATATGATGAGCCGTTTGCAGATTATTCCCAAATACCAACATATTTTGTTTGTAAATCTGCAAAGCAGTCAGTTACTGTTTCGTTGTCTGGTGATGCTGGCGATGAATTATTTGGAGGATATAACAGATATTTAATGGCTCCACTGTTATGGAAAAGATTATCTTATCTTCCTCAAGTATTAAGAAAAATTTTTGGAAGGCTTTTACTATTATTACCAATATATTTTTTTGATTATTTATTTAGATCTTATTGTAAAATTTTTGGAAAAGAGCCATCTTTTGCAATGTTTGGAGATAAAGTTCATAAATTTGCTAAAAGGCTAGGAGAAGTAAATTCTGAGGATAGTTTATTTTTACATCTAGTCTCTGAGCCATCAGCTGAGAAGTTAGTTATTGTTAAAGAAGGTGGTGCTGATATGGACCCATCAATACCTTCTGAAAGAATACCAGCTTTTTTACAAGATTCACTTCCGAGACACGGAACAACAGATTTTGCTTCTAGGATGATGTATAGAGATACACTCAATTACTTAACTGATGACATTTTATGTAAAGTTGATAGAGCTGCTATGGGTGTAAGCCTCGAGACCAGAGTTCCTTTCTTAGATTATAAAATTGTTGAATTAGCATGGAGAATTCCACCAAGCTTGAAAATTAGGGGCGCAGAAGGAAAATTTATTTTAAGGAATATTTTATATAAATACGTACCTAAAAGTTTAATTGAAAGACCAAAAGCAGGTTTTAGCATTCCATTAAGTGATTGGTTAAAGGGCCCTCTGCGAGATTGGGCAAATAAGCTGCTTAATCAATCAAGAATAGAGGAAGAGGGGTATCTTGACCCCCAGTTTGTCGAAACTATATGGTCACAACATCTCAATGGCGAAAGAGACTGGACTTTTAGGTTGTGGAGTATTTTAATGTTTCAAGCTTGGCTCGATTCTGTAAAATAAGTTCCATTTTGTGTTGATCTAAAAGTTATGCAAACTATACTAGAAGTCAACCAAGTAATCTAATATCATAAATTCATGTCTTTCCTAAAAAAAATAGATATAAAAAATAATACTTTATTGGTCAAAGAATTTTTCTTTGAACATGTTTGGACTAATATTTCTCTATATTTAATTGGCGCTTCACTGTTATTCAGTGTAATACTGGTTCAATTTTCTTTGCCTCAATTCTATATTTCTGCAACTTTAAGAGAAGCTCAAACAGAAGCCTCTTCGAATAATTCTAATCTAGGCGTAGCGACTAATCTAATCCAATTTACAAATTCAAAAAGCAATGTTTTTAATGAGTTTGTTTCAAATATGCAATCATATGTTATTGCTCAAAGAATGTGGGATAAGGGTTGGGCCACACAAATATATGCTGGAGGGGATGAAACGATTGATTTCAACAAGATTAGAAGAACTCATACCATTGGTGAGAGATTGAGCGCATTTCTTCTTGGCTATAAATTATATGATTATTACTCTCCGAATGATCTTCAGGATTTTATAAAAGCTAATGTTTCAGCTATTAAAGAAATTAAAGGCACAAATATTACTGTATCCATGCTCTCTGATGATCAAAAATTTGCCCTTAAATTCCTTAATGAAATAATCATAGATACTGATAAATATGCCAAGGAATATTTAATTTTAAAGTCAAATGCAATTATAGAGGAGACATATAAGCAACTAGCTATCTCTAAGAACTCAGCTATTACAGCATCTTTAGCAGCTACTATTAATTCAGAGTACCTAAAAATAGCAACTCTTCAAAACGATCTTCCATATCATATTTATTTCATTGATCCTCCTTACTCATCTGAGTACCCTGTTACACCAAAAGTGTCAGCAATTTTCATTTCAAATATTATTATTTTTATTTTTATATCTACTCTATTTAGTTTTCTGAAATCAAATAAAGAAGATTTATGGTAAATGAGTATTTTGAACTCATTAATTATGGAGGAAGTTTTTATTACTACATATTTGAGTTAGCAAATTTTTCAATATTAGCGTTTTTCGCAATGATTGCATATCAGTGCAGATATATAAACATCAACTCTTTAATTATCTGGACTGGCATTTTTCTTACCCCGATTTTTTTAAATTACTTCTTATTCTCTCCATATCTATTTCCAGATCAATTTCAGTATGCTGCTGAAGTTGCCTCTCAGAAATCAAGAGGAATCTCAATCCCAAATATTGAAGCACAAAAAGATAACTCCATGGATAATATTGGTCTCACTTATGGTATTTCAGCTATTAATCCTGTGACCTTGACGATTAAAATTCTTGGTTTTGCTCCAATACCAAACTATATGACTGTTACTTCGCTTGCTTTTGCAAATAAGTTTTTTTTATTTTTAACATTTTTATGGCTAAAAAAATACTTTGAAAATGAGAATGTGCTCTTAATGTATTTTCTTATTCCTAGCCTCCTTTTATATTCATCTTTATCTTTAAGAGATACTTTGGTGATAATTCTTTCTTTATTATTTTTAATTAATACTTTTAAAAATAGATATTTTATTTCTTTAATTATCTTGTACCCCTTATTTTTTTTAAAAATTCAAATGTTTGCATTTTTTAGTCTTTATTATTTAGGACGTTTTTTATTTCGAGCTAATAAGAGTTTTGCCTCTTTGGGTTTATTTGCCTTAACAATTTTTAGTTTTTCTTTATTTTTTGATGATTTAATACTTGGTCTAATTAATGGTTATCGCTATGGCTTTGCAGCTGAAGATCTTGATCTCGGAAATGGAATTTATGGTTATGCAGCTTGGAGCATATATGGTCAAGAAATGATAGACTCTTTAACACTGAACTCTATTCCAGAAGCGATCCTGACAGCATTGGCTGGATTACCTAACCTTCTTTTGATGCCACTTCCATGGAATTGGAATAATATTTTTTATCCAGTTCAAGCGTTAGAGAGTGTTTTTTTAATTTTCTTATACATCTGGATAATGATCAAATATCAATTGTTTATTAATAAAGAATTTATTTTTTTAACGTTTATCCTGTTAGTGAGTCTTTTGGTTTATTCACTTCTTGCATTCAATGAGGGTACATTTGTTCGTTACAGATTTACATTATTCTATCCATTCTTAATAGGAATATACTTCATTGGGACGAATTCAAAGTTATTTAAAGATAGAGAATAGATTCTTATACTTTATTGCTCTCATTTAGAAGACCTCTAAGATAATCACCATATCTGTTATTAGGGGCATTGATGGCAAGCTTTTTATATTCTTGCAGAGATATAAATCCTTTTTCTAAAGCTATTTCCTCTAAACAAGCGATCTGTATAAGTTGCCGATTTTGGATTGTCTGAACAAAATGCGCTGCTTCCAATAATGAGTCTGGAGTTCCTGCATCTAGCCAAGCTGTCCCTGAATCAAGCAGAATAACTTCTAAGTTATTATTTTTTAGATATAAGTTATTTAAATCAGTTATTTCTAATTCTCCTCTAGCTGATGGATGGAGCGACTTTGATAGCTCGCAAACATTGGAATCATAGACATATAATCCAGTCACAGCATAATTTGATTTTGGATTTAAAGGTTTTTCTTCGATAGAGATCACAGAGAAGTTTGAATCAAACTCTGCTACACCATAGCGTTGAGGATCTGGAACTTTGTATGCAAATATCTTAGCACCATCACAATCTTGCGATGCATGTTTACCTAAATAATGAGAGATCTGATTACCATAGAAAATATTATCTCCCAGAATTAAGGTGACATCATCACCATCAATAAACTGCTCTCCAATAATAAATGCTTCAGCGATACCATTTGGTTTATTTTGAACTTCATATAACAAATTAATCCCAAAGGATTTTCCATCACCAAAAAGCTTATTAAGCAATTTAATGTTATCTGAAGTGGAAATAATTAAAATTTCATTTATGCCTGCCGATAATAGATTTGAAAGAGGATAATAAATTAGAGGTTTATCATAAATTGGTAGAAGTTGTTTTGAAACGCTTATTGTAGAGGGATGAAGTCTTGTTCCCATTCCGCCAGCCAGAATAATACCTTTCATAATCTTTCGTTTATTTTATTTGATTTATTTTGTTTCTTACCCATTGAGTATTTTTAAGATACCATTCAATAGTTTCCTGAATGCCGTTTTTTAAATTATATGCAGCCTTGAAATTCAACGTGTTTGAGATATGTTCTGAATTAATCGCATATCGAAGATCATGACCGAGTCTATCATCAACAAATTCTACTTGTTCAAAATATGAATTTTTTTTCGGGATTTTATTATCTAGATAATTGCAAATTAATTTAGTAAGTTCAATATTAGATATTTCTTGATTAGCGCCGATATTAAATCTAGAGAAGCTTTTATTAAAGTTACTGGATTTTATTAAAGCATCAACATGATCATTTACATGAAGCCAATCTCGAATATTCTCTCCCTTTCCATAAATTGGAATAATATTTCCATCCAGCGCATTAAAAATAATTTTGGGGATTAGTTTTTCAGGATTTTGCCAGGGTCCGTAATTATTTGAACAGTTTGTAATTACTGTTTTTATACCATAAGTTTTATGCCATGCTCTAACTAGCATATCAGAGCTTGCTTTTGATGCTGAATATGGAGAATTTGGTTTATATGGAGATGCTTCACTAAAAGGCTCATCTTCAAAACCTAAGCTACCAAATACCTCATCAGTTGAAATATGTAAAAACGTGAAGTCTTTAGGTAAATCGCTTCCTAGCAGTTTAATAGATTGCAAAAGATTAAATGTACCTATTATATTTGTATTTATGAATGCAGTGGGATCAGAAATAGATCTATCTACATGGCTTTCAGCCGCAAGATGAAAAATTTTATTTGGCTTGAATTTTTTTATTTCATTGTTTACTAATTTAAAGTCTGAAATATCAATTTCTTTGAATATGTAATTTTTATAATTTTCTCTGCCTTCAAGAGCTTCTGGCATAGATGCATAGGTACAATTATCTATATTGAGTATCGTGCTTTCAGAAGCATCTAATATTTTTCTTACTAGAGCAGATCCAATAAAACCTAAACCACCTGTAATCATGATTTTCATTAAAAGATTTCTCCAACTGAGCTCCAAGATTGGCCAGCAGCATCTTTTAATGAAAAGGTAATTTCATCTCTTTTACATGGAAGAGTAATGCCAATATCTTTATCAAATATTGATACTGAAACATCACTTGACGCATTGTAATAGTTAGAAATCTTGTATGTTATTTCACAATCATCCTCAAGTGTTAAAAAGCCATGGGCAAAACCACACGGAATGAAAACTTGTTTAAAATTCACAGCACTCAGCTTAATGGCAACATGTTGTAAATATGTTGGTGAATCAGATCGTAAATCTACTGCAAGATCTAATATTGAACCTTTTAGAACACGAACAAGTTTTGCTTGTTCAAAAGGAGGTTTTTGAAAGTGAAGGCCTCGAAAAGTATATTTATTTTGTGAAAATGAATGATTCTCCTGAACAAAATCGTCTTTAATTCCGAGTTCCTCAAAGCAATTTCTTTTATATGTTTCCGACATAAATCCTCGATCATCCCCATGCTTTTGAGGAATGAGCTCACAAACTGAATTATTTAAATGCCAAGTATGCTTAAAGTTCATTTAAGGTAATCGGAATACGATTTTTTAAGATACTCTGATAAACAAACTTCCCAGTTTCTCATATGATCTAAATTTCGAAGTTGTAATTTTTTATTTAGCAGTCTTTCTGATGGTGGCCTAGGAGCAAAATATTCTTTCTTAAAAAAATCAGAACTAACTTTATTTAGTTTTATCTTATTTTCCAAATCTAGAATAGAAATAATTTTTTCTGCCACTTGATATCTTCCAGTAACTCCTTCACAAACAAGGTTATACAAACCCCAAAGTTTATTTTCAATTATCATCTTTGCATTATTAGCAAAATCATAAGTATATGTTGGAGTGCCAAGTTTATCGTCAACAACATTTATAGTGCTAGCTCCTTCTTTTATTTGCTTCAAAATTTTTGAAACAAATTTTTTGTCTTTTTTTGGACCACCACCCATCATCCAACCAGCTCTTAGAACAACAGGATATTTTGATTGTTCTATAACAAATTTTTCGCCAGCATATTTGCTCCTTGCATAATGGCAGAGTGGATTAGGCAGATCCCAGTCATCATATATGTCTTTTGACCCATCAAAAATTCCTGCTGTAGATATATATAAAATCGGAATATTTAAGTCATTTGCTATATAAACTGCATTTTCAACAGAGGTTGTGTTGGTAAGGTACGTATCATCAACATTTTTTTCGCAATACTCTAAATCGGTATACGCTCCAATATGAAATAACAGATCAGGCTGAAATTTATTTACAGCATCTTTGTAAGCATAAAAGTCTCTAAAATCTAAAAACTCTAACCATTCTTCATTAACATCTTTATCTGTGCACTTTAAGTGGTATGAATCTTTGAAGGTATGATAAAAGGCATCGCCCAACATTCCTCCACAACCACTCATAAATATTTTTTTCATTTAATCTCCAATCACTGATAAGTACTTCTTAAAAATCGTTTCTTGGGAGAAATATTGTATAAATTTCTCTCTTGCATTTTCTCCGATTAACTTTCTTTGTTGTCCATCGTCCAAAAGCTGACTCAAGCTTTCTATCCACTCGTCATCATAAATTAGGATTCCATCCTTACCATGATCAATAAAATTTAAAACATTTCCAACCGCAGAACATACTGGTACTACGCCGATGGCCATGTATTGTAAAGCTTTTAAACCACTCTTGCCAGACACCCAATCATTTTTAGGAAGTGGGTATAGACCTATATCAATATTATGCAATTGCTTAATTTCATCATGTTGATTCCATTGTACAACTTCAAGATCTATATTTTTATTATGCATTTCAAAGTTACCAATAATAAGTAATTTAAAATTTTTAATTTTGGCTAGCTTTTCAAGTTTTGGTATTACTAAATCCAAATACTCTCTAGATGAGAATGTTCCAGTCCACCCAATAACAGTTTTTTTTGATTCAGAATTAATTAGACTCTTTGGTTTGAAGCGACTACTTTCTAGAGTAGGGGGAATAAAAATTGCATTTTTTTTCTGAGAGATAGTATTACATTTTTTTGCTAGATCCGGTGAGCTAGCAATAATATGATCAGCGTTTGAAATAAGATACGTAGCTTTATTTTTTGATTTTAAAATTGAAGCAAGCCAATTAATACTTCCTGATTCATTAATCAGAATATCATCTTCAATATCAAAAATTACTTTTTTAGACATTGAGATATACATTTTTTCTAGTATTGGAGGACCAAACGGAAAAACATTCATAAAAATATATACACAATCATATTTTTTTAATGAAAGAGTTAAAAAAACACGCCTAAATAATCCACAAAACGTCCAAAATATTTTTTGAATAGTATGACCTCTTTTTGCAACTATATTCCATAGTTTTAAATTCATAAATGAATGAACATGAACCTCATATCCTTGTTCTTTTAGAGCACTAAAATGGGGCTCAAATTTTAATCTTTGTCCAGCTGCAACTTTTAAAGGATATGGACAAATAAATAATATTTTTTTCATCTTTAGGTTAGCTCTTTGTATAAAAACTCATAATTTTTGACTCCTTTATCAAGCGAAAAATATTCATTGGCTAAATTAAAACATCTTTCTGGAGTTTGAGGATCTTCAATTAAATTAAGTAATTTTTTAAGACTTGTTTCATCAAATTCTTCATTGAAATTATGTGTTAAACCAATTCTATTGCTTTCTATTAAGTTTTTAATATCTGCATTAAATGAGTTACAAACTATTGGTATCCCACATGCAAGAGATTCAGCAATTTTTGTGGGCATAGACGCGCTAATAGAAAAATTTTCTTTTAAACAAAAAGCCAAGAAATCAAATGAAGATAGTTCTTGAGGTAAGTTATCTCTTTCTACAAACCTAATATCAAAATTAACTCCTTTTAAAATTTTCAAATCAATTAACTTGATAACTTCGTTATGACTTTGTTTAGTAAAAATTTTTAAATTAATTTGATATTTATATTTATTATTTACTTGAGATACAAAAGAACAAAATTTCTGAAAATCATATGCCGTATCAACTGAACCTAAGTAACCAATTGTTAATGATTGAGAGTTATTAGCAGGTTCAAACCTTTTGAATTCATTAAAATCAACACATGTCGGTATTACTTTGATTAATGATTTAGGCTTTTTAAAATTCAATGCAATAATTTCTTTTGATGACTCTGTTAAAGTCACTACATAGGACGCCTTATTAATTAAATACTTTTCTAATTTTTTAAAGAATTTATATTTTAATGATTTTTTCTTCCAATTATGCCGATCATGTTTCTCATCTGCCCAAAATCCTCTTATATCAAAGATAAGTTTATATTTAAAAATTAATGATAATACGGGTAAAAAAATTCCTGGGAGATAACTTCTTATATGAATCATCGCAATATTTTTTTTCATAAGGATATAAAATGGTACAAAAAAAAGATTTAAGATATTTACAATTTGTCCTAGTCCAAAATATCCATTTCTATACTTAAGCCTGTACCATTTAATGCTTTTATCTGAGCATTTCTTTGTAGACTCATTAAGCAACTTGGTGTTATCTAAGTCATTAATTTTCTCGAATGAAATAAGGTTAATTTCATAATGCTTTGATAGTTTTTCTAAATATTTTAAAACTTGTGAATGTCCCAGGGGCTCCATAATTCCATCCAAAGAAATATATAAAACTTGCGGTAGATTATTGTTGTTCATAGATTCAGTATTTAATATGGAATTAAAAATTGTTTCATCAAAGCGTTGAACCAATAAATTTTGGTATTGAGCTATTTAAATTTTTCGTATTATTTTTTGAGATATTATGGAACTTAAATTCATATTTTATGTCTAATATTGTTGAATGTTAAGTGTATAATAATCGCTAGAGAATTAACTAATCCTTAAAATATGAGAAAAATCTTACCATCTATTCTGATTCTTACTTTTTTGATGCCGAATACTGCATATCTCCAAGAAGATGACAAGCTTGCACAGATACTTGAAAGTTTAAATGAAAAAAAAACAGTTGGGCTAAATTCATCTGAAATTTCTGCTCCTGAACAATCAGGTTACAAATCATTTGTTCAAAATGAATTGCAGAATATTTTCTCTCAAATAGATGCTTTATCACAGCGTGAAAAGGACGATATTACTTTCGCGGAGATCAATGAAAAAAGAATAGAACTTGCGACATCACTTTGTACAAGAGATCAAAGAGCCTGTTTTTTGGTTGATGAATATAGGTCTTATGAATCTCAGGAAGATTTCCCAGTCTCCGTTGAGGAGCTTAAGCTTTTTGGCCAAGATGTTTTTTCAGGTTATTCAAACGACTTTAATTTTTATGATAGCTTACCTCTTGGAGATGATTACGTAATTAAAATAGGCGATCTAGTAAAAGTTTCTTTGTATGGAGGATTCCAATTTGATAAAGAGTTGATTGTTGATATGACAGGCTCAATTGCAGTAGAGGGTGTTGGAGAATTTCAGATAGCTGGACTAAATTTTAAAGATGCTTCAAATAAAATTAAAGATGGAATTTCAAGCAAATTTGTCGGAACAGAGGCCATTATCTCGCTTACTAAAATAAGATCCAAGCAAGTTTTTATTCTTGGTAATGTAAGAACTCCTGGTACTTATGCATTGAACGCCTTTGGAACTGCTCTGAATGGTCTAATCTCATCTGGTGGAGTTAAAGATAATAGTTCTCTTAGATCGATTCAAATCATTAGAAATAACAACGTAATTAAAAAACTTGATTTATATGACCTTCTCATGAATGGAGATGTTTCTTCTTCAGATTTTGTCTTAAGTGATGGAGATTCTGTTTTAGTGAGTGGACTCCAATCAAGCGCTTCAATCATTGGAGAGGTTATTAGACCTGCTATTTATGAGATTGAAGAGAACCAAACTTTGGGTGATCTTATTCAATATGCTCTTGGCACAACGCCATTTGCTGATAAATCAAACATTTCTATTAAGCGCCTTCTTTCCTCAGGAGAAACAACAACTATTAATCCGATAGATATAAATAAGTTCTCTCTCAGAAATGGAGATAGAGTTACAGTCCATTCTGCTGAAGGGCAAAAAATTAATTCAATATCGTTGATCGGTGCTATCAGAAATGCTGGTGAATACTCTACCGACGGAAATAATACTCTTGGAAAAATTATTAATATTGAGAGTGATCTTCTTGATAATACATATACCGGATTTGCTGTTGTAAAGAGATTAAATTTTTCATCCAAATCTTATAGATTGCTTACTTTTAATCTTAGCAATCAATCAGAACTAGATGTTTTTAACTTATATTCTGGAGATGAGATTTATATTTTTTCTAAGGATGATATTGAATACTCTCAGTCTAGGGAAGTTTACAATTACCTTAGCAAACAATCTTCCGATTTAGGGAAATCTCGGAATGCTGATTCAATGCTTACTAACATTATTGATTCAAATAAAGATTCATCCGAACTATTAGATAATAATAATGGAAATCAATACATGGTAAATTCATGTTTGTCATCTCTAGATGTTCTGAAAACTCAACCTATTTCTAATTTGGTAGATGCCAAGCTTGAGCTTTTTCCTTCTTCAAAAATAGTTAAATGTACACCCCTGTTTAAAAAATATAATGATTTATTGCCGATTTTGATCATAAATTCTGTTCCAGTAACAGGCAATATTAGGTTTCCAGGGCTTTACCCAACCTCAAGGGATTTGAATGCATTAGATTTATTTAACTTTGCTGGAGGTTTTTTACTTAGTAAATTAAATACAGAGCCAATTTTTGAGGTTGGCATTAGAGCAAGGGGCTTTAGATCATTTAAGTTCCAAGATCTTGCAAATTTAACAAATATTACTATGTTAAATTTAAAATTAGATTCAACTTCTATGTCCACAGGCTATGTTCATCTAACAGGACAATTTAAGAATCCTGGAATTTACCCTATTGCTGCAAACACTTCTCTTAATGAGCTATATGATAGGGCTGGTGGGTTGACTGAAGATGCATATCCTCTTGGCGGAATATTTACCAGAACGACCATCAAAAAATTAGAATCTGAGGCATTTAAGAGATCAAAAGCTGAACTATCACAAATCCTAGCTTCAGCTGTAGCAAGCGGCTACGTTGAACAAAATTCTACGGACTTAGTTGGTCTTATTTCTCTAATGAGCTCATTAGAAAATGCAAATCCTATTGGACGACTGGTGACTGAATTAAATCCAATTAAGATAAGAAATAGCATTGAAGACAATATCATACTAGAAGACGGTGATATGGTTTTTATTCCCAAAGTTCAAACAACTGTAACTATAGTAGGTCAAGTACTCAATCCCGTCACAGTGCCTCATAATGTAGGAGCATCTTTCAATGATTATCTCAAATTAGCAGGCGGTCTAAAAAAAGAAGCTGATAAAGGTAAAGTATATGCAATTTTACCAAATGGCGAAGCTCTAAGAAGAAAGCGAGGCATTTCTCTACCAGTTCTGCCATATCTCCCCTTTGAAAGGGCTGATATTTTACCTGGAAGTACGATTGTTGTTCCAAGAAAAGCTAGACCACTTGATTCTCTTGCTCTTGTTGAGACTTTGACACCAATTCTAGCTAATTTATCTGTAACGGCTGCATCTATCGCTGCAATTTCTGATAATTAGTTGTAATCAATGAGGCTTTATTTAATCCTCGTAATTTTTTTGTCTATTTTTTGCGAAAAATCCTTTGCTCAAGTAGCTGACTACATATATCCTCACTATGATCAGCCATCTTATTCAAATTATGGAACCATAGGCCTTATTCAAATGCCTTCCGCGAGATTGCACAAAGGTGGAACAATTGGCTTTACATGGTCTCATTCCGAACCTTATCTCAGAGGATCGGTTATGGGCAACCCTTTTGATTGGTTTGAGGCATCTTATCAATACACTGATGTAAATAATAAACTATACAGTGATTCGCGGGCATTTAGCGGCAGTCAATCCTACAAAGATAAGAGCTTTGATGCAAAGTTTAGAATTTTTAAAGAGCAAAAGTATATGCCTCAAGTTGCTGTTGGTTTTAGAGATTTTGGTGGCTCTTCATTATTTTCATCTGAGTTTATAGTTGCTTCAAAGATGATTAGTAATATTGATTTTACTCTTGGCCTGGGTTTTGGAACTATTTCAAATAAAACAATTACAAATCCATTTACTAAAATAGATTCTAGGTTTGGATCTCGAGAAAGAAACATTCAGGGAGATACCCAAGGTGGCGAAATTAATTATGGTACTTTTTTTGGAGGAGAAAAAGCAGGAATTTTTGGTGGAGTCGAAATCTTCTTGCCAAAATTAAATGGTACAAGACTTAAGATTGAGTATGATTCAACCAATTATGGTGAAGATGGAGAGGGATACTTACCTGTAGCTCAAGATAAAAGATTTAATTACTCTTTTGTATATCCTGTAACAAGAAATTTTCATGTCAAATTAGGATATATTAGAAATAATACTCTTAGTTTTGGATTTTCATTAAGCGGTAATTATTCAAAAAGATCAACCGGAATTACAAAAAAAGATTCTCCTCCTGTTATTGAGGATAGCAATATTTATAAAACTATTGTAAATGCTGAAAAAGCAGAATACCTATATAAATCATCATTAAAACTCCTGGGTGATAATAAAATCTTTATGCAAACGGCTAATGTAGATAATAATCGTTATGAAATTACATATGCACAGTCAAAATATTTAAACAATGCTCAAGCTGTAGGTAGAATTACTAGAGTATTAGATCAAATATCACCGGATGTTATTGAAGAATTCTCACTAGTTGCTGTAAATGCTGACCAATCAATGTTTGGAGTTGATATCCCAAGGGCTGACTTCTTGCTTTACAAGGAACAAAGAAAAACAGATGCTCTATTAGAAGCAGTTACTATATATAAACCTGACCCAAAGCAACATCTTGGCCATGATTTTAGACCGCAAACTAAGCTTCCAACTATTATATGGAAACTATCTCCAGCTATTAGAAGTCAAATAGGGGGTCCGGATGGATTTTATTTTGGTGACTTATCTATTGCATTTCATAGTGAGACTTTGTTAAGGAAGAATTTTAATGTTTTAGCTGTTGCCTCTCTTGGGCTATATAATAATTTTGATAAATTGAAATTAGCATCCGATAGCATAATCCCTCACGTCAGAACAGATATTGTTCAATATTTAAAAAATAGTGATAAATACCATGTTACAAGATTGCAGGCTAATTACTTTATAAATCCCTATAAATCAATTTATGCAAAGTTCACTGCTGGAATTCTTGAGCCAATGTTTGCAGGCTATGGCGGCGAGGGTTTATATAAACCATTTGGACAAACTTTTGCCATAGGAGCAGAGCTTTGGGATGTCCGACAAAGGTCTTATAGACAGTTATTTGGATTCAGGGAATATAGCACTTTAACCGGACATTTAAATTTTTATTATAGAGAACCTAAAACGAGGGTTTTATTTCATCTAAAGGGAGGCAGGTATTTAGCAGAGGATTCTGGATTTACATTTAACTTCTCTAGAGAATTTAGAAGCGGCTTAAATATGGGAGTATATTTTTCATTAACGGATATAAGTAAAGCTGAGTTTGGAGAAGGGAGCTTTGATAAAGGTTTCTTTTTTAATATTCCTATACAAGTATTTTTTGATCAGTATTCAAGAGGCTCGAGTGGTTTTGGATTAAGACCATTAACAAGGGATGGAGCTCAATCACTAGTTCATGCTCAACCCTTATGGAGCACTACATATCAGGCAGATAGGGCGCAAATAGTTTATGGTTGGGATGGGTTTTATGATTAGATTAATATTAATACTAGTCTTTATATCTGGATGCGGCAATTTACCTATAGCATATCTTCAAAATTTTTCTTCTGTCAATGATGTAATTTTTGGTTTTCCTGAGTATGAGATAACCAATGAAATCTATGATAGTTATGAAAATAGTTTTATGAAAATCCGTTTCGGAAGAGGGCCTCATGCAATACTAATTTTGGCATATATTAATGATGATATTTATGAATGGGTTGGAGCTGATGACGTTACCATATATACATATAACGGACGAATAATTCGGACCACAGGTCTTCCACACAACATAGAAATTAAAAAATATAGAGAAAAAATACTTCCTATTGATAATCCTTCATTCGAAGTGATCAATTTGTATAATCCAGACCTTTTCTCAGGAATTCTAAAGCTCTCATTTAATGTTAAGCAAGCAAAAATCAATAAGTTAGAAGATCAAATATTTGTCAATAAAATTTACGAAAAGTTTAGTCTACAATCAATAGGGTGGAAAGGCACCAACCTATATTTTCAAAATAAAGAAACGCAGCAGATAGAAGCTTTAGAGCAAAAAATTCATCCAAGGCTACCCAAGGTTAAAGTTGAATATTATTTTAAATATTAAAAAAAACCCATCATAAGATGGGTTTTTAAAAGATAGTGGCGAGGATTATTCAGCTAGTCTTGTTCGAGTTTCTGTAACAACTTCGTCAACTGTGTATGTTTGATTAATCTCTTGAGTTTGAATAAAGTCTTGGACTAGATCCATTTCGTAAAATACATCTTGTACTATATCTTGATTGATATCCTGAGCAATGTCTTGAGTGATGGTAAACCATCCATCCATATCTGGTCCGCTAACTACTTCAATGTTTGCATCAAAAATAGTAACTCCATCATCAACACTGGTGCCTCCATTAGGAAGGTTATAATCATTGAATGCATCTATTGCATAAACAGGTTGTTCTATTTCAACGACCTGCATTATTGAGCCATCTGGTGTTCCTGGAATGTTTTCAGGACCTGCATCAGCATCATAGGCGCCTTGGAGGAATGTAAATTCTTGAGTGATGTCCTGTTCAAAGTTTGCAGTTTGGTTATCTAGCTCATCAACAAACAAGTAGTCTGATCCACTTGGGTCAATCTCGGATGTTTGCAAGAATCCATCACTATCAGCATCTGTACCATAGGTTTTGGTTGCAGTGTTGGTTGTTGTATTAGTTGTTGTATTTGTATTAGTTGCAGTAGCAGTAGACGTACTAGTATTAGTAACATATCTGGTTAAAGTAGTTGTACTAGTGTTGGTAGTCGTATTCGTATTCGTATTCGTATTTGGTAAATAAACACCAGTTACTGTATTAGTTGTAGTATTTGTTTGAGTAGTAGTATTAACATTTACAACTGTTGGCACGATTACATCAACAGTATAAGTTTCCGTAGGTGCAGGTGTAGGTGCAGGTGTAGGTGCAGGTGTAGGTGCAGGTGTAGGTGCAGGTGTAGGCACAGGCGCAGCAGAACCTCCATCACCTGAATCAACTACTGCAGCAAGAGCAGCTGCGGCAGCAACTGCGGCTGCTATAGCACCAGCACTAAGTGAGCCAGATGCCGCTTCTTTAGCAGCCTTTCCAGCAGCTTTTGGAGAAGATTCTCCTCCTTCAGTAGCATCAGAATCCTGTGAGAAAACATTCGGGGAAATGATACTGCCAAGGAATGCCATAATCATGGTTAGGGAATTTCTTAGTGTAAGTTTAAATTTAGCCATATTTACTTCTCTCTTTTAAATAGGTTGTTTTCTTAGTATAACAACTTAACATCATAACTTAAAAACATTTTCAGTAAGTATTTTTACTGAAATTATCCCTTATGTCTACTTTATTAATGAAAATAACAAATAAGTTAGTAATATAAGGATATGCATGTTAACAGGTAATTCGGTATTTGCATAAAAAAAGTTGCGTTTTTTTTATACATATTTTTTCTTGATACCATTCAATACTTTCAATATGTATGATTAAAATTAAATTTCGGGATGTAGCGCAGTCTGGTAGCGCACCTCGCTGGGGGTGAGGTGGTCGTCGGTTCAAATCCGGCCATCCCGACCATAATATTATAATATGTGTTTTTTTTAATTATATTGTTTATTTTTTAGTTTTTTTTATATATTCTCTAGA
>MDSV01074147.1_pt1 | contig 42110 bp, 38 predicted proteins | sample 810851 | NCBI WGS metagenome assembly MDSV01 (sample SAMN05326640, study PRJNA326480) | marine metagenome | isolation source: seawater | place: Atlantic Ocean: North East | collected 2012
ATGAGAAAAAGTTTAAACAAAAAAATAACCTCAATATTTATTTTTAAATTACCATTGTGGCATTATGATTAATGTATGGGCAAAATACTATTATGCAAGAAATTTTAAGTATATATAACATATGATTGATAGCAAAAGACCTATTTTGGTTTTGAGCACCTTTCCAGAATCTGCATCTGTAAAAGATATTGCAGAGTGTTTAGTGAATGAAAAATTAGCTGCTTGTGTGAATATTGTATCTGGTGTTCATTCTATTTTTAATTGGCAGAATAAAATGGACAATGCTAATGAGATTATTTGCATTATAAAAACAACAAATAATTTATACAGTAAACTTGAAAAGAGAATTATAGAGCTTCACCCTTATGAACTTCCGGAGATAATTTCAGTCTCAATCGAAAATGGCCTCCCGAGTTATCTTGATTGGATTAGTGAGAATACCAAGTAAAAATGTGTTTTTTTAAAAAAATATTTATTTTCCTAATTATTTTATCTTCGCATTCTGTAAATGCGATAAATCTTGATGAAAGCCTCTCTAATGTTTTCTCATCCATATCATCCACTGCAAGTAATGATGTTTTGCATCCCGATGATGCGTTTGAGATAAGTCTCGATGTAATTTCAAGTGATAGATTAGTACTAAATTGGAAAATAGAGCCAGGATATTATCTCTATAAAGATAAATTTTTAATTAAACTAAACGAGCCTTCAGCGTCAATCGGGGAATATGTTTTCCCGTCTGGAAAATTAAAAGATGATCTCGCATTTGGTATGGTCGAAGTTTATTACGGTGAAAATCAGTTATTACTGCCATTTAGTAATGATGAAAAGAAAATAAAAGAGCTTAATATTAGTATCGATTATCAGGGTTGTAAGGAAGATTCAATTTGTTACCCGCCAATTAATAAGAGTTTGCTGGTCACTATTCCAGATTCGTTTGAAGGTATTGATAGCGAAATTCTACTATCCAAACAAGATTTAATTACAAGTACACTGAAAGAAAAGAATTTGTTATTTAATATAATTTCATTTTTTATATTTGGTTTCTTACTTGCATTAACGCCATGTGTATTTCCAATGATACCAATACTTTCAGGTATTATTGTAGGCGAAGGAATTCGCATCACAAGGACAAAGGCAATAGTTCTCACACTAAACTATGTTTTTTTTATGGCGCTAACCTACGCGCTTTTAGGCGTGATAGCAGGACTTTTCCATTTTAATTTACAAGCCGCATCTCAGAATGTTTGGGCGATAAGTTTTTTTAGCGGTATTTTTGTTTTGCTAGCGTTATCGATGTTTGGATTGTTCGAATTGAAATTACCAAATAGCTGGCAAAATAAACTTCTTGGTAATCGCGGCGGTTCGAGTGGCGGGACAGCTGCTGGTGCTGCACTTATGGGAGTACTATCCGCTATTATTGTCGGTCCATGTGTCGCCCCACCTCTCGCTGGCGCATTACTATATATAAGCCAAACTGGGGACGCTCAATTAGGTGGGCTAGCGTTATTTTCGATGGGGATAGGTTTTGGAGTGCCACTTATTATCATCGGTATAAGTTCCGGAGAGTTGTTGCCGCGTGCTGGGGCTTGGATGAATAATATAAAACAAGTATTCGGCATCCTTATGCTTGGAGTCGCTATTTGGTTTTTAGAACGAGTCTTATCAGCGCAATTAATTTTAATCTTATGGTCAGCTTTATTTATTTTTAGCTCAGTTTATCTTGGCACTTTAAATAAGATTGAAGATAGCGCTAGTAGCTGGAAAGTTTTATTTAAAGTTGTAGGTCTTTTAATATTATTTTATGGATTTATTTTATTATACGCATCAGTTAATGGTGGTGGAACGGTATTAGACCCATTCAATAATAAAATGAAATCTAGTTCTAATTCCGTTAATTTACCTTTTTCATATGTAAATGATCTCACCGAATTAACTACCGAATTAGAACGGTCAAGACAAGAGGGAAAGATAGTTATGTTAGATTTTTATGCAGATTGGTGTGTTGAATGCAAACAGATGGAGGCATATACCTTTTCCAATCCATCAGTTAAAAAGATTCTAGAAGATGTAAAATTAATAAAGGCTGATATAACGAAAAATAATGAAATGGATAAAATCTTACTAAAGAACTTTGAATTATTTGGGCCACCTGCTACATTATTTTTTGATAAGAAATCTCAAGAAATCAAATCTCATCGACTTGTTGGTTTTGTTAAACCAAATGATTTCGTTGAGCATGTTCTGCAGGTGAAAGGTTATGAATAAAAAACAGATAGCGCTTATTACAATCGTTGTTTCTTTTTTATCAGCGTTTAGCGGTTACTACTTTCAGCAATTAACAAGAGTTGATCAAGTTGAAGATGAACGTTCTAGTGCGAATAGATCGCCCACTCCCGAGGAAGTAATCGGAGATAGCGTAGCTGATTTTAGCCTTATGGATGTTGATGGTGAGAAAAGATATTTTTCTGAGTGGCAGGGAAAATTAATCGCAATTAATTTTTGGGCAACATGGTGTGCCCCGTGTCGTGAAGAAATACCGGCTTTTATAGAACTTCAATCAAAATATCAGCAACAGGGCTTACAATTTGTGGGGATTGCGCTGGAGCAGGCTGAAGATGTAAAAGATTTTATGAAAGAATATAGTATTAATTATCCATTGTTGGTTGGTGGAGATGAGGTTATAAGTATCGCCACTCAATTGGGGAATAACATCGGAGCAATGCCATACACCGTATTCGTAAATAGCGAGGGAAAAATCGCATTTACTCGGCGCGGCCCATTAATGATGGATGAGGCTGAGGCGGTGATAAAAAATTACTTATAATTTTAACAAGAAAAGGCAATATATTCGTTTTTTCTTGAAATTTCTGCTAAAATAAGGCTAAATGTCGCTAAAATCGATAAAAGTAACAAAGTGCAGAAAAGGGAGAGATACTTGAAATTTCTGGTTCTAAATGGCCCAAATCTTAATCTACTAGGTGAAAGAGAGCCCGAAATATACGGCTCAACAACATTAGCCGAAATAGACGCCAGATTGCATAATCTAGCCAACGCACAAGGGCACGAATTACTGTGTTTCCAAAGTAATGCCGAGCATGAATTGGTTGATAAAATACATGATGCAAAGAAATCGGGCGTGGATTTTATATTAATTAATCCTGGTGCATTCACCCACACAAGCATTGCAATTCGTGATGCAATGCTGGGCACGGAAATTCCTTTTATTGAAGTTCATTTATCGAATGTGTTTTCTCGTGAGGAATTTAGAAAGTCTTCATATTTATCTGATATTGCAATTGCAGTTATTAGTGGCCTCGGTGACTATGGCTACGAACTCGCCCTACTGGGTGCTGAGAGATACTTAACCAAGTAATGGGAATTTTATGGACATAAGAAAAGTAAAAAAGTTAATTGAATTGTTGGAGGAATCGGGAATCGCTGAGATTGAGATTCATGAAGGTGAAGAATCAGTAAGAATTAGCCGCGGTGGTTCGGGTACTCCGGCACAAACAATTATGAGTGTCCCACCAGTTGATTCGGGTGTTATTGCACAAAAACAAATCAGTCCCACAGAGAGTAAATCTGATGATTATAGTAATGAAGGTGAGGTTATTACAGCGCCCATGGTTGGAATTTTTTATACATCCCCTTCCCCCGACCAACCCCCATTCGCGAATAAAGGCCAAAGTATAAAAACCGGAGATGTCCTCTGTATTATTGAAGCAATGAAGATAATGAATCAGATTGAATCTGATGTTAGTGGAAAGTTGGTCCGCGTTCTAGTTGAAAACGGCGATCCAGTAGAATATGGTCAACCTCTATTCGTTATCGACCCTTCTTAAGCAAACGTTTTAATAAATAACGTTTATTCTGAAATAACCTATATGACTTTTAACTAGACATGCTTAAAAAAATTGTAATTGCAAATCGAGGGGAAATAGCACTAAGAATTTTGCGTGCGTGTAAAGAGTTAAATATTAAAACCGTTGCAACATATTCAGTTGCTGACCGCGAACAGAAACATGTTTACTTAGCAGATGAATCTGTTTGTATTGGTCCCGCAATTTCTACTGAAAGCTATTTAAATATTCCTGCGGTGATTAGTGCTGCCGAAGTAACCGATGCCGTCGGCATTCACCCCGGCTATGGCTTCTTATCTGAGAACGCTGATTTTGCGGAACAGGTAGAGCAAAGCGGCTTTACTTTTATTGGGCCAAAAGCTGAAACGATACGAACTATGGGTGATAAGGTTTCAGCTATTAAGGCAATGAAGACGGCGGGTATACCCTGTGTCCCGGGGTCAGATGGCCCTCTGGGGGAAGATTCAAAAGAATTATTGAGTATTGCAAAAAAAATTGGATACCCAGTAATTATAAAGGCCGCGGGCGGCGGCGGCGGGCGCGGTATGCGTGTTGTTCACAATGAAGCTTCATTACTGCAATCAGTAACATTAACCCGCGCTGAAGCTGGGTCTGCTTTTGGAAATGATGTTGTGTACATGGAAAAATTTCTTGAGCACCCACGCCATATTGAAATACAGATACTTGCTGACGAACATGGCAATGTTATTTATTTAGCTGAACGCGATTGTTCTATGCAGAGACGCCACCAAAAAGTTATCGAAGAAGCACCCGCACCAGGGCTAAGTGAAAAAACAAGAAAAGAGATTGGAGAGTTATGTGTCGAAGCTTGCAAATCTATATCCTATCGTGGCGCAGGGACCTTCGAATTTTTGTATGAGAACGGAGAGTTTTATTTCATAGAGATGAATACGAGAATTCAGGTTGAACATCCAGTGACAGAGATGATAACCGGTGTTGATATAGTCAAAGAGCAATTGAAAGTGGCTAGTGGTGAGTTATTGAGTTACAAGCAGTCAGATATTAATGTGAATGGTCACGCAATTGAGTGTCGAATCAATGCCGAGGACCCAGAGAATTTTCTTCCATCGCCAGGAATAATCCAGCATTATCATCCGCCTGGTGGATTTGGTATTCGCGTCGATACTCATGTATATCAGGGCTATAAAGTGCCACCTTACTATGACTCAATGATTGGTAAATTGATTGCCCACGGCGAAACTAGAGAACTCGCCCTATCTCGATTATCAATGGCATTATCTGAAATTGTGATTGATGGTATAAAAACAAATATTCCACTCCACCAAAATCTTGTTAAAGATCCTGCATTTATTGCGGGTGGCGCAGATATTCATTACTTGGAGAATAAGCTGGGTATCAAATAATATGATTCATCTGAATTAACCAGGATGATTACCGTTTATGCCGTGGCTACAACTTGAATTTGAAATAGAGCAGATTTATGCAGAAGAGTTCTCATTTTTTCTCGAACAACTAGGTGCAACCGCAATCAGTTTAAGTGCATCCAGTAACGAAGCTATTTTTGATGAGGGGGATGAAGAGAATTTACTTTGGGATAAAACCCACGTGGAGGCCCTATTTGATTCAGAGCACGATGTCGACTCCCTGATAATTCGATTAAATAAATTTGCTAGCGGAAAGGTTACCCTCAATCATAAGATTAAATTACTAGAGGATAGAGATTGGGTTGATGAATTTAAATCTGAATATCAGCCATTATTTTTTTTAGATAAAATATGCATATCACCGAGTTGGCATGAGCAATTAAAAAATAAAATACCAACAATAATACTTGACCCAGGCCTAGCTTTTGGTACAGGGGCCCACCCCACAACCTCTCTTTGTATAGAATGGTTTTGTGTGAATGATATAAACAATAAAATCGTTATTGATTATGGCTGCGGTTCCGGAATTCTTTCTATGGTTGCTGCAAAACTTGGCGCAAAAAAGGTATACGCAATCGATATAGATGAGGGTGTTTTAAAGGTTGCAGGAGAAAATATAAAAAATAATAAGTTAGAAGAAATAATAGTGTTAGGAAAACCAGAAAATCTTCGTATCCCAAAAGCCGATATCTTAGTTGCAAATATTCTGAAAAATCCGTTAATTAAATTATTTGATAAATTTTCAAGATTAACAAAATCTGGTGGTCATCTCGTTCTTTCTGGAATTGTAAACAAGCAAGTAGATGAGTGTTTATCAAAATATAAATCAAATTTTAATATGGATAAACCTGTTTTAAGAGAAAGTTGGGCGAGTTTACATGGAATAAGACTTTAAAGTACCTGATTTTATTCATCAAAAAAATCTTCCTTTACAACCTTCAGTTTGTCGTTATTATAAGATAAAAAAAATAGTTTCAAATGAATTGTGAGATGGATTTCCATTTTTTGCTTCCATGTTAATAGGGCTTCATAAACTTAAAAATAATTTAGTACTAGCGCCGATGTCTGGTATTACGGACCAACCGTTTAGGAAACTGTGTCGGCGACTGGGAGCAGGGATGACAATTTCTGAGATGGTTACATCAAAAAGTTCTTTATTTGAGTCTAGAAAAACGAAATTAAGAACGGAAGTTAGTGGGGAGATGGAGCCCAGGGTTATCCAGATTGCTGGTGCTGACCCGGCCATGATGGCAGAGGCAGCGAAATTTAATGTTGATAGAGACGCGCAAATTATTGATATCAACATGGGGTGCCCTGCAAAAAAAGTTTGCAAAGTAATGGCAGGTTCAGCTCTATTAAAGGATGAAATATTAGTAAGTAAAATTTTAGAATCGGTTGTTGAAGCAGTAAGTGTACCGGTGACATTAAAAATTAGAACCGGGTGGGATACAAACCATCGTAATGCACTTAATATTGCAAAAATTGCATTAGAATCTGGAATACAGGCGCTAACGGTACATGGAAGAACACGTGCTTGTGGATTTAAGGGTATCGTTGAACACGAGACAGCAGGCGAAATAAAGTCTCGGTATAATATTTTGGTGATTGCTAATGGCGATATATCCACACCAGAAATAGCGAATAAAATAATAAAAGAATATGGGGTTGACGGAATAATGATAGGAAGGGCGGCACAGGGTAATCCATGGATCTTTCGAGAAGTGGACCACTACCTTAAAACAGGTGAGCGATTGATGCCGCCTAATCTAAAAGAAATCCGCGATGTAGTAATTACTCATATTAATCAGATACATAAATTTTACGGAGAAAAACAAGGTGTGAGAATCGCACGTAAACACATATCTTGGTACGGACAAAAAAAATACATAAACTCATCATATAAGCCTATCAATCAAATGAACTCTGCAAATATGCAAATTAGTGCACTAAATAATTTATTTGATTTTGAAAAGAGATTTGCAGCATGAGCAAAAAGAAAGCAAAAAAGAAAACAGCTGCTGAAAAAAGGAACTACGCAAAACAATCTCTAGCAAATGATGTAGAAAAAAGTATGAAACGATATTTAAAAGACCTCAACGGTCACACACCAAATCAGCTTTATGACTTTTTTCTTCAAGAAGTTGAAAAACCGTTTTTAGATGTTGTTATGCAACATACGGACTGGAATATCACCCACGCCTCAAATATGCTTGGTCTTAATCGAGCAACATTACGCAACAGATTGAAAAAATACAAACTCGATTAAGCCATAGAGTGACTTATCTTTAAGTAACCCAGTCTCTTATTTTTAAGCATTGCAAAATCGCATTATTTGCAATAGTGTCTTATCTCAATAACCTTATAAACAGGGACAAATAAATGGCAGTTGTTAAACGTGCTTTAGTTAGCGTGTCAGACAAATCTGGAATTGTCGATTTTTGTAAAGGTTTGTCAAAATTAGGCATTGAAATTCTCTCAACAGGCGGTACGGCTAAATTACTAGCTGAAAGCAATATCGATGTTATTGAGGTATCAGATTACACTCATTTTCCAGAAATGATGGATGGAAGAGTTAAAACTTTACATCCTAAAATTCATGGGGCACTTTTAGGAAGACGTGGTATTGACGATGCAGTAATGGAAGAGCACGAAATAAAAGCGATTGACCTAGTTGTTGTAAATTTATATCCATTTGAAGAAACTGTTAGCAAACCATGCTGCTCGTTCGAAGAGGCAATAGAGAACATAGATATAGGTGGCCCAGCGATGCTTCGTTCAGCTGCTAAAAATCATAGTGCTGTGATTGTAATCGTCAACGCAGAAGATTATGACAATGTGTTAGATGATTTAAAAAAAGATGGAAATGTTAGTAATGAAAAACGTTTTTATCTTGCGCAGAAAGTTTTTTCTCATACAGCAAATTATGATGCTAATGTTTCAAATTATTTAGGTGGGCTAAATAGTAATAAAGAGCAGCTTAATTATCCCCTGACCTACACCTATCAGTTCACAAAGAAGCAGGAACTACGTTATGGTGAAAACCCTCACCAGACTGCTGCTTTCTATGCGGAACCATCGCCAATATCCGGCACTTTAGCTAGCGCTAGACAAATCCAAGGAAAAGAACTTTCATATAATAATATTGCTGATACCGACGCGGCACTTGAGTGCGCGCTATCCTTCAAGGAAGCCACATGCGTTATTGTTAAACATGCAAACCCCTGTGGTGTTGCAACTGGGTCATCATTACTTGAGGCATATGAGGGAGCTTACGCTACAGACCCAACATCTGCTTTTGGTGGCATTATTGCTTTTAATCGAGAATTAGATTCAAAAACAGCAAAGGCAGTTATTGATAGACAGTTTGTTGAGGTAATCATTGCCCCATCTATATCACCCGACAGCATTAAAATTATTGCAAAAAAAGATGGTATACGTTTATTAGAAGCTGGTTCACGACAAGAAGACATCAAAACTCTTAACATGAAGCGAGTCAGCGGAGGTTTATTACTGCAAGACAATGATATTGGGATTATTGATCGTGGTGATATAAAAATTGTTTCAAAGAGAAAACCTGACGAAAAAGAATTAGATGATTTAATTTTCGCGTGGCAAGTTGTTAAGTATGTTAAATCGAATGCAATAGTCTATGCGAGAGATAAAAAAACTATTGGTATTGGGGCTGGACAAATGAGTCGTATATATAGTGCACGAATCGCTGCGATTAAAGCAAAAGATGAGAAAATAATAATTACGAATAGTGTAATGGCCTCTGATGCTTTCTTTCCTTTTCGTGACGCAGTTGATGTTTCGGCAAGCGAAGGAATACGCGCAATAATTCAACCGGGCGGCTCGCTACGTGACGACGAGGTAATTGCTGCTGCTGACGAGCATAATATGGTTATGGTTTTTACCAAAATGCGACATTTTCTTCACTGATAATTTAAATAATATTAGACGTGCTAAATTTTTTATGAAAATTCTTATTGTTGGTGGCGGTGGTCGTGAGCACGCCTTAGCTTGGAAAGTAGCTCAATCTAATAGCGTAGATATGGTGTATGTGGCACCAGGCAATGCAGGAACATTAAACGAAAAAAAAATTACCAACATAGAAATAAATGCTGAGGATATTGATGCGTTAAAAAAATTTGCTGAAAAAGAAGCAATTGAACTTACCATTATCGGCCCCGAAGTTCCTTTGGTAGCTGGAATCGTTGATCAATTCCAAGAAGCTGGTCTTTGTTGTTTTGGTCCAACTCGCGCGGCTTCAATGCTCGAAGGTTCTAAATCTTTCTGTAAGGATTTTTTAAAAAAATTTCATATACCGACTGCTGAATATGAAATTTTTACTGAAGTAGACTCAGCAATTAATTATATAAAATCAAGAACCATGCCGGTTGTTATTAAGGCAGATGGATTAGCGGCGGGGAAGGGAGTTGTTATTGCGCATTCAGAAGACGAGGCAATAAAAACAATTAATGATATGTTGTCAGGAAATAAATTTGGTAATGCTGGGCATCGTATTGTTATTGAGGAATTTCTAGAGGGGGAGGAAGTCAGCTATATTGTAATATCAGATGGTAAAAATGTATTACCTCTCGCTACATCCCAAGATCATAAGGCCAGAGATGATGGTGATGTTGGGCCTAATACAGGAGGTATGGGGGCCTATTCCCCGGCACCTGTTGCTGATTCAGTAATACAGCAACGTATATTAGAAGAAATTATATTGCCAACAATAAAAGGAATGCAGAGCGAAGGGAGAACTTACACGGGTTTTTTATATGCCGGCGTGATGGTCACGGATGATGGCGTACCAAAAGTTTTAGAATTTAACTGCCGCTTTGGTGATCCTGAAACGCAACCAATAATGATGCGATTAAAGACCGACCTAGTTTCTCTCTGCTTAGCGACATTTGATGATACATTAAACGAATGTCACATTGACTGGGATGAGAGGCCCGCCGTTGGTGTTGTTCTAGCTTCATCTGGGTACCCGCTTAGTGCAAGCAAGGGCGACATAATCAATGGGCTTGATTCAAACTTTCCTAGCCATACAAAAGCATTCCATGCGGGAACCTCAATGATGGATGGAAAAATAGTGACTGCGGGGGGGAGGGTCTTATGTATAACCGCGTTAGGAAATACGGTTGGTGAAGCAAAAAAAAATGCATATGATGCTATAAGCGGTATTAATTATAACGGGATGTTTTTTCGAAATGATATTGGTTATAGGGCTATACAAAGGGAAAGTTAATAGTAATTAATCATTACCATTCCAATTAAGGAAATTTTTCAATAAAGTCAGACCATCCTGCTGACTTTTTTCTGGGTGGAACTGAGTTGCAAAAATATTATCACGAGATGCAGCCGATGTGTAACGGCATGTGTATTCGGTACTGCTAGCAATATCTATATCATTTTTCATTTGCACATAATAGCTATGAACAAAATAGAAACGACAGCCATCATCAATTCCTTGCCAGAGAGGATGTTCCTTTTGTTGATATACTCGATTCCATCCCATTGAAGGAATCTTATACATATTATTATTTTCGTCTTTTTTATTTTCGCTAAAACGAATTACATTACCCTCTAGTAGACCTAACCCTTTAATGCCCCCATCTTCATCGCTATGTTGCATAAGTGATTGCAACCCCAAGCATATACCAAGAAAGGGTTTATTTTTTATACAACTTATAATTACTTCATCAAGTTTTTTGTCTCGAAGGTTTTGCATGCATTGTCCAATCGCTCCCTGTCCCGGGAAAACAATTTTATCTGCACTCATAATAATCTTTGGATTATCAGCAATAATTATTTCATCTTTATTGCCGGCTACGGTCTCAAGTGCCTTAGAAACAGATCTGAGGTTGCTACTACCGTAATCAAGAACCGCTATCTTTGCCATAGTTTGGTATTTTTTATAGCGAGCCTTTGGTAGAAGGCAGAATATCTTTCATCGCAGGGTCAATCTCAACTGCAATTCGAAGAGACCGACCAAATGCTTTGAATATTGTTTCAGCAATGTGATGTGAATTACGACCTCTTATATTATCTATATGCAGGGTCATCATTGCATGGTTAACAAACCCTTGGAAAAACTCAAAAATTAAATCAACATCAAAATCACCAACTCTTGCGCGCGGGTAATTAGCATTATATTCAAGACCCGGACGGCCCGAGCAGTCAATTACAACACGAGATAGGGCCTCATCAAGAGGCACATAGGCATGGGCATAGCGACGAATTCCTTTTTTGTCTTTTAGAGCCTCGGCAAATGCTTGACCTAGTGTTATACCAACATCTTCGACGGTATGATGAGCATCAATTTCCAAATCACCTTTGGCTTGGATATCGAGGTCAAATAAACCATGACGGGCGATTTGTTCCAGCATATGTTCTAGAAAAGGGATGCCAATATTGAGCTTAGACTTGCCTTGACCCTCTAATATCAGAGATACCTTTATTTGCGTTTCTTTAGTATTTCGTTTTACAGTTGCTTTACGGTCACTCATTATGATTATCACCTAGCTAGCATTATTGTTTCATTAAAAATAAGCATGATAGGATAACCTCTAGAGGCGTGATTACCAACAACCGGATATAAAATGACTGATATAAATATTATTAAGGACTATTTAATAGACTTACAGGATCGTATTTGCGCAAAATTTACCAATATTGATAGCAATTTAGTCTTAAAAGAAGACCATTGGGAGCGAAAAACGGGAGGCGGGGGAAGAACGCGTGTATTCAGAGACGGGGAGATTTTTGAACAGGGGGGTGTTAATTTTTCACATGTATTTGGTGATAAATTACCATCATCTGCAACAGAAAATAGACCTGAATTAACCGGTAGGTCGTTTCAAGCTCTGGGTAACTCGGTAGTTATTCATCCTTTAAACCCTTTCATACCAACGACACATATGAATATAAGGTTTTTTGTTGCTGAAAAAAATGGGGAAAAGCCTATCTGGTGGTTTGGTGGGGGATTTGACCTTACTCCGTATTATGGTTTTATAGAGGATGCTAAACATTGGCACGAAATGTCAAAAGCCGCTTGCGATGGTTTTGGTGAGGACACATATTTGAAGTATAAAAAATGGTGCGATGAATATTTCTATCTTAAACATCGACAAGAGCCAAGAGGAATTGGCGGTATATTTTTTGATGATTTGAATGAGTGGGGATTTGAGTCGTGTTTTTTATTTATGCAGAGTGTTGGCGAACATTTTCTCAAGGCTTATTTACCTATTGTTGAACGTCGAAAGGGAATGGCTTTTTCAAAAAAAGAAAGAGACTTTCAGTTATATCGGCGTAGCCGCTATGTTGAATTTAATTTAATTTACGACCGTGGGACTCTATTTGGTTTACAATCCGGCGGAAGAACAGAATCAATTTTGATGTCAATGCCTCCACTTACACGTTGGGAATATAATTGGCAACCCAAAGCCGGTTCAAAAGAGGCAGAATTATATGATGTGTTTCTCAAACCTAAGGATTGGTTTTTAGAATAACTAGATAAAAGCAACCAGAAGAAGTATTGATGTTACAGACAATGATAGATACATTCGTAATCTTAAAAAGGTTTTAGAATAAATCGTCGAGAGATATATTCTCTCGTAGCAGTGCAAAGCAATAAATGAGGACGAAATAATAACAAATAAAAAAGGATAAAACTGCTCCGGTATTCTACATGAAATAATCCACACAAATGACCATAAAATTGTGCCGACGGATACATAGAGAACATGTTTGGGTGGTTCATAATCTAATGTTGTAGCCCAGAGTAAGCCGCCAAGGAAACTAAAAATTAAGCCTGAGTATGCAACAAGCAATAACAGAGAATATTCTTCCTTGTTAGAAAAAAAATAAACTAAAGAAAAAATAAAAAAAGGAAATATTCCAGCGTAGCCTAATATTTGATGTAATCGATTCATATTAATTTATTAAAAATAAATTATTTTTTTATAACTTCAGTGTCTGATGCGACAATAAGAATATCAGCCGGTCTTTTTGCAAACAGACCATTGGTCACGACACCCGTAATCTGATCTATTTTATTTTCAAGTTCTGATGGATTTTCTATTTTCATATTATGGATATCTAAAATAATGTTACCATTATCAGTTATGAAGTCTCTCCTTAATTCAGGCTGACCGCCAAGTTTTATAATTTCTCTCGCAACATAACTTTGTGCCATCGGAATAACTTCTACTGGTAATGGGAACTTTCCTAAAATTGGAACGAGCTTTGTATCATCAATAATACAAACAAATTTTTTACTTGCCGCGGCAATAACTTTTTCACGGGTAAGTGCACCACCACCACCTTTTACGAGATGTTTGTTTTTCGTTGCTTCATCAGCCCCATCCACATAAACCGGTAACTCATCAACGCTATTTAATTCGATTATTGGTATATTATATTCTTTAAGTAATTTGTCGGTAGCTACAGAACTCGATACTGCCCCATCGATAAAACCCTTATTTTTTGCCAACTCTTCTATGAAAAAATTTATGGTGCTACCTGTCCCAACACCAATAATGGCATTGTTTTTTATATAATCGATTGCTACCTTTGCAGCGTTTCTTTTTTTCTGGTCCTGTGACATAAGATTAGCTCCTATGAATTATTATGTTAGAACGGCTGTTAATGTTATCTTATGCTAATGTTCGAGGAATACAAAAAATTAATTGAAGAGGCTAGCCAACGTGTTTATGAAGTTGCGAAACGCACAGACCTTGACTATGCCCCTCAGCTTTCTCTCCGTCATAATAATAAGATCCGGTTAAAGCGTGAAGACCAGCAATCTGTATTCTCCTACAAGATAAGGGGTGCTTACAATCTAATGGCATCTTTATCAAAGGAGGACCAGGAGCTTGGTGTTATTGCTGCTTCAGCAGGTAATCATGCTCAGGGCGTGGCACTTGCGGCAAAACATCTGCATTTAAAATCGACTATTGTGATGCCAAAGACCACACCTGAAATTAAAATAGATTCGGTCAAGAGAATGGATGCAGAGGTTATTCTGCATGGTAATACATATGATGATGCTAAAGACCATGCGTTGAAACTCTCATCTAAGACAGGAATGTATTACGTTTCTCCATATGATCACCCTTTGGTAATTTCAGGTCAGGCGACGGTTGGTGTTGAGTTATTGAAACAACATCCAAATAAACCAGACATTATTTTCGTACCCGTTGGCGGTGGTGGCCTGGTCGCAGGTATTGCAGCTTACGTAAAGAAAATTCATCCCGACATAAAAATAATCGGAGTTGAGCCGGATGAAGCACCATGCATGCATGATGCTATTAAGGCAGGAAAGCTAATAGAGCTAGAGCACATAGGCATTTTTGCTGACGGGGCAGCTGTTAAGCAAGCAGGAGAGGAATGCTATCGAATCACCAAAGAACTTGTTGATGAGATATTATTAGTCAGCGTTGATGAAATCTGCGCAGCAGTGAAAGATATCTTTGAGGATACTAGATCCATTCCAGAACCCGCAGGAGCGTTGGCACTTGCAGGGCTGAAGCAGTATGTATCAAGTCATGGCGTAAAGAATAAAGAATTAGTATCAATTTTTAGTGGCGCTAATGTTAATTTCGATCGCTTAAGACACATAGCTGAGCTATCGGCGTTAGGTGAAAATAGAGAGGCACTGATTTCTATTATGATACCTGAGCGACCCGGTAGTTTTCAAAAGTTGTGTCACGACTTAGGCCCTCGTTTAATTACAGAATTTAATTATCGTTATGCAGATGATAATGAGGCTCATGTTTTTGTTGGTGTGCAAGTAAAAAACGGCATAAAAGAAAAAAATATATTAATTAAACAGCTTCAGGAAAAGGGACATGATGTTATTGATTTAAGTAGTAATACGATTGCTAAAATGCATATTCGCTACATGGTTGGTGGCCACGCACCACAAGCTAAAAACGAGCTTATATACCGTTTCGAATTTCCAGAGAGGTCCGGAGCACTACTACATTTTTTAAGTGAAATGGGAGAAAACTGGAACATTAGTTTATTTCACTACAGAAACCATGGTGCAGCATATGGTCGTGTACTTATGGGTTTTCAAGTTAAGGATACACAAAAAGAAACCTTTCAAAATTTTATAAATAATCTAGGTATCCCATATTGGGATGAGACAGAAAACCCTGCTTACACGAAGTTTTTAAGCTAAAGAATTAGTTTTGTAAAATTAGTGGGGCATCAACCATGAAGTCGTTTCAGAGGCGTTGAACTTGAACCAGAGGTTCAAGTGGGTATCTAATTTAGCACTTCAGGCTTCCCACGTGGATGGACATGCACAACAATGCTAATTAAAGATCCCCTGTTTTATATCTTATCGGCTCAAGTTACCACGAGCTTGATAACGAGCATGACAGAAGACACCCAAGTTTAATTCTTTATTTTATTTGCTCAGCCAAATTATATTTATTAGCCGTAATCTAACTGATTTTCTATATCTAATGCGTTATTAATTTTATTTTGTAGCCTACTAAGAGTACTGTCTATTTTAAATTTATTATCCTGATTCTCTTTTTTACGTTCTAACATTTCATTAGCTATATTTAGCGCCGTCATCACCGCAATTCTTTCAGACCCAATAACACTCCCATTTTTTTTTGTTTCAGCGACTTTTGTGTTTAAGAATTTAATAGCATTATTTAGCGAATCGGCTTCTTCTGGCTCACAAGTTATTAAATATTCTTTATCTAATATCGTAACTTTTAACGGGGATGTTTTTTTATTCATGTTCTAGTTTCCATTGCACGTAAGCGAGTTATCATTGCTTCTATTCGACCTCTAGCATGTTCAGTCTTCTCGATTAGTATAGCACGTTCATTCACAAGATTTTCTTGTTGATTTTTTAGGCTAGAATTTTCAGTTTTGAGTTCATTAACAGTATTAATCAACTCATCGACACGCTCTTCAAGTGCACTTAGATCTGTGTTCTTGTCATTATAGTCACTCATGCTCTTTACCCTATTATTCAGTTATCGAATGAACTGAGTATATTGTTGATATATCATATAAACAAGAATATAGAGCGCTTAGATTTGCTGGTCAACTAATGATGTTAAGGAAAAAATGGCATCAATTATTAATGTTTAGTAAAAAATCAATTAGTTAGTGCAGTAATGGCTTAATAAAAAGATTAAATATATGATTAATAAATCTAGTTACCGTGGTGTTGAAATCTGAAATAATGGGATTTAGCACTATCCAGCGCTTGTTCTTGATAAGAAAAATTAGCTTAAAATTAGTCAAAATAGAAAATAAACCAACATAAAAATAGAAGGAATTTTACATTGATCGATATAAAAGAATTCAAAAACCGTCGAAAACGACTTATGGATATGATTGGGTCAGACAGTATAGCAATACTACCTACCGCCTCCATCTCTATAAGAAACCGAGATGTCGAATTCCCCTTTCGTCCCGACAGCGATTTTTTCTATCTTACCGGCTATCCAGAACCCGAAGCTGTTTTAGTCTTGATACCAGATCGTAAGCAAGGAGAATGTATATTATTTTGTCGTGAACGTGACAAAAAAATGGAAACATGGCATGGGAGGCGGTCTGGTTTGGAGGGTGCACTTGAAAAATATGCTGCAGATGATGCTTTCCCAATCGAGGATATGGACGATATCTTACCAGGCCTAATTGAAGGGCATGAAAGAGTCTTTTATAACATGGGCAATAATCAAACCTTTGACCAAAGAGTACTCGGATGGGTTAATCAAATTAAAAATAATGTAAGAACGGGTGCAATTGCCCCGGACGAATTTGTTTCGCTCAATCATTTTTTGCATGAGATGAGATTATATAAAAGTCGATATGAGATTAGTTTAATGCGTAAAGCCGCAAAGATTTCTGCCAAAGCGCATAAGCGAGCAATGAAAAGTTGCACACCGGGGATGTATGAGTATCAGATAGAAGGTGAATTGATAGCTGAGTTCATTAAGAATGGTGCACGCCATAGCGCCTATCCGTCGATTATTGGTTCAGGAAGAAACTCCTGTATTTTGCATTATACGGATAATAGCGATGAAATGGTTGAAGGCGATCTATTACTAATAGACTCGGGTGCAGAGTATCAGTGTTACGCAAGCGACATTACAAGAACATTTCCAGTTAATGGGAAATTTACAAAAGCGCAGCGCGATGTATACAATTTAGTTTTATCCGCTCAAAAGGCTGCGATTAATCAGATTAAGCCGGGCAAGCATTGGAATAATTCGCATGATACCGCTGTCAGAGTATTAACAGAGGGCATGGTAGAGCTTGGTATTTTGAAGGGCGACCCCGATGAGTTAATAGAAAATGGAGATTATACAAAATACTATATGCATCGTACTGGGCATTGGTTAGGTATGGATGTTCATGATGTTGGTGATTATAAGCTTGATGGTGAGTGGAGAATGCTTGAGGCAGGTATGGTCATGACCGTTGAGCCCGGAATCTATTTACCTGTTGATGAGAGTTTACCCAAAGAGCTGCACAATATCGGAGTCAGAATTGAGGATGATGTTTTAGTAACGAAAGATGGAAATGATGTTTTAAGTAAAGATGCACCAAAGACAATAGATGAGATTGAGGAATTAATGGCTAATGCAGCATGAATATGATGTTGTTATTGTTGGCGGGGGGATGGTTGGAGCTAGCCTAGCATGCGCAATTGCCCCTACAAATTTATCGATTGCACTCATCGAATCTATTGCGTTAAAAGAGGACCAGCAACCTAGTTATGATGACAGAGGTATTTCCCTTTCTCCTTCTTCCAAACGTATTTTAGAATATCTTGATGTTTGGGATGATATATACACAAACGCGACGCCAATAAAGAACATACATGTCTCTAATCAAGGGAGATTTGGTTTTACTCACCTAACCGCCTCTGAATTAAATGTTCCAGAACTAGGACATGTAGTTATCGCTAAATCACTAGGTCATGCATTACATAAAAAGTTAAGTCATTTTAAAAATATTAAGATTTTATGCCCTATTAAGTTACAAAATTTTGAAAGAAAAAATTCTAAAATTTCATTAGAACTACTATCTTCCAAAGGTACAAAAGTTATAGATACAAAGCTACTCATTGGGGCTGATGGAAGTCATTCGAAAGTGAGAAGTCTAGCTAATATAGAAATCAACAAGAACGATTATAAACAAACTGCAATTGTTTCAAATGTTACAACACAAAAACCAAATCAAAATACTGCCTATGAAAGGTTTACATCACATGGTCCAATTGCACTTTTACCAATAGATAAAAATCGCTCTGTTTTAGTATTTACTACCCACTCAAATGAAGCCAATCAATATCTCAGTATGCCAGATAATGAATATATAAAAATAATCGAAAAAGAATTTGGTCGTCGTTTAGGTAAGATTTGTAAACTAGAGAAACGTTGTGAGTATCCAATTTTTTTTATTGAAGCGAAGACACAATATCAGGAAAATATAGTTCTAATAGGTAATTCTGCTCACACAGTTCATCCTAATGCAGCGCAAGGCTTTAATCTTGGCTTAAGAGATGTTGCAGGGTTAGCAGAATGTATAACTAATGGTCTTAATAGAAACTTAGCAATTGATGACATAGATATATTGAAAAGATATATAGATTTGCGTAGTGCCGACCAAAAAAATGTTATAGATTTTTGTAATAGTATTGCAAATTGTTTTTACAATAAATCCTTCATACTTAATTCATGCGCAAATGCAGCAATGATTTCTTTTGATTGCATACCAGAACTAAAATCTCTGTTACTAAAAAGAGCAATGGGAGTAGCAGGATATCAGCCACGACTCGTAAGAGGGCTGAATTTATGACAGTTTTAAAAGGGTATGACTGTGACATTGTAATTTGTGGCGGAGGAGTTATTGGCGCTAGTCTAGCTTGTCTCTTGGGCGAAGCAAATTTTAATGTTGTTTTGCTTGATAGAGAACCTCCAAAGAAAATCGAATCAAAAGCAGATGATTCACGCATATTAGCAGTGACTGTTGCATCCGAGAGAATTTTAAAAACAACTGGTGCATGGAGTTATTTTGCTGAAGAAAAAATTTCTCCATTTCGTGAAATGCATGTGTGGGATGAAAATGGTGACGGAAAAATTTGCTTTGAAAGCGCATCGATTTGTGAGCCCGTAATGGGATATATTATAGAATACAATGTTATTGCTAATGCGCTACATAAAAGAATATCTTGTTTAGAAAATGTAAATTATATAAGCGGAGTTTCACCTAAATTAATAAAAAAAGAAATTGATGCAATAAATATTGAAACTGATAATGGTAGAAAATTAAAAACTAAACTCTTAGTCGGAGCTGACGGTTCTAACTCTGTAGTCAGAAAACTTTGTAATATTAATTTTCAGAAACATGATTATGAGCAATCCGCCTTAACTTGTGTTGTGACATCTGAAATTGAGCATGGTGAGATAGCACGCCAGCGGTTTTTAAGCGATGGCCCACTTGCATTTTTGCCAATGAAAAGTCCTAACAAATCAGCGATTGTTTGGTCTGCAAAACCTCAGCGTATTCAGCAGCTTTTGAAATCTAATAAGACAGTATTCCATGATGAATTAACAGCAGCTTTTGGTAATAAATTAGGTTTAATTACAGAAAGTTCAGAGCGCAAAATTTTTCAATTAAGCAGAGCCCAGGCCGACCATTATGTTCAGCCCAGACTTGCCCTAATTGGGGACAGTGCACATACTGTCCACCCATTAGCAGGTTTGGGGGCAAATCTAGGTTTGCTCGATGCAGCTTCGTTAGCAGAGGTGCTCATAGATACATTCAACTCAGGCAGAGATATTGGCCGATTACAAGTGCTACGTCGATATGAGCGTTGGCGAAAAGGCGAGAATTTACAGATGATGTATGTGCTTGATGGATTTAAATATCTCTTTGAAAATCAATTTCAATCAGTACAATGGTTACGTAATTCAGGTTTAGACGTCATAAATGATATGCCTATTGTTAAAAATGCAATCATGGCAAGAGCAATGGGTTTAAACGGGAGCTTACCTAGGTTTGCAAAGAGTTATAATTAGTTTACGTAATTACAAAAACAATACGTTCGTTGTTAATATAAATGTTATGACTTAAGGATAGTGAATGTCAGAGAATTCTAATTCTGAATCAAGTAATTTTATTCGAAATATCATCAAGGGTGATATAAAAAATAAAAGCCTTGTGCACACAAGATTTCCACCAGAACCAAATGGCTACCTTCACATAGGTCATGCTAAATCAATTTGTCTAAATTTTGGAATAGCAAAAGATTTTATTGGCGGCCTTTGTAATTTACGTTTCGATGATACTAATCCAGCTAAAGAAGATCCTGAGTATACAGATTCCATCAAGCAAGATGTAAAGTGGCTAGGGTTTGAGTGGGATGACCGTCTTTTTTATGCATCAGATTATTTTGAAAAACTTTTTGAATTTGCAAAGAAAATGATTATGGATGGCAAGGCATATGTCGACCATCTAAGTGCAGAGGAAATTCGAGAGTATAGGGGAACGTTGACTGAGCCCGGAAAGAAAAGTCCTTACCGAGATAGAAGTGTCGAGGAGAACATCAATTTATTTGACCGTATGCGTGCCGGTGAATTTGAGGAAGGTGAGTGTGTATTAAGAGCCAAAATAGATATGTCATCACCAAATATGAATATGCGCGATCCAACTATCTACAGAATAAAAAAAGCAGCACATCATCGTACCGGTAATGATTGGTGTATATATCCGATGTATGATTACACGCATTGTATTTCAGATGCGCTGGAGGGAATAACTCACTCTCTATGCACACTTGAATTTGAGGATCACAGGCCACTCTATGACTGGTTTTTAGAGCAATTACCTCTAGCTTGTCACCCTCAGCAAATTGAATTTGCCCGTTTAAATTTAAACTATACTATTACCAGTAAAAGGAAATTAAATGAATTAGTGGTGGATGGCAGTGTTTCTGGATGGGATGACCCACGAATGCCGACAATTGTCGGAATGCGTCGACGTGGTTATACGGCTGAAGCTATTCGTGATTTTTGTAGTAGGATAGGAATAACCAAAAACGATACAACTATTGATGTAGGTGTATTAGAAAATTGTGTTCGTGAGGATTTAGGAAGCCGCGCACCACGAGTGATGGGCGTTTTAAATCCATTGAAAGTAGTGATTGAGAATTATTCAGAGGGTGAATTCGAGCAATTAGATGTGCCAAATCATCCAAATGATTCAACTATGGGTGAGAGAGAAGTTCCTTTTTCTAAAATAATTTATATTGAGAAAGATGATTTTATGGAAGAGCCATCAAAAAAGTTTTTTCGCCTAGCCCCCGGTAAAGAAGTCAGATTACGTTATGCATATTTTATTACTTGTAACAAAGTAATTAAGGACGATTCAGGTAATATAGTTCAGTTGAACTGTTCTTACGACCCCGATACGAAAGGCGGTGATTCAGCGGATGGGCGCAAGGTGAAAGGAACATTACACTGGGTATCAGCTGAACATGCTTTCAAAACCGAAGTACGTTTATATGATAGATTATTTGACGATCCAAAACCTGATAGTAATAAACATCAGAAGGGCTGGAAGGATTTATTAAATAAAGATTCTATTAAAATAGTAAAAAATGCTTACCTTGAACCCTCATTAAAATCGGCTAATAAAGAGCAGTTTTTCCAATTTGAAAGAATCGGCTATTTTTGTGTCGACAATAAAGATTTTGATGAAGGTAGGCCCATATTCAATAGAGTTGTTTCTTTGAGGGACTCATGGGCAAAAAAACAGAAATAAAAATATCTTTTTAAATAATTACTGCACTTTATAATTTTATGAAAAATGATTCTAAAATAATTTTTCACTCTGATATAAAAAGTCTGGAACTTATTAATAGCGGCAAAGTTAGAGATATCTATAGAATAGATGATGAGCACTTATTAATTGTTACAAGTGATAGACTCTCAGCATTCGATGTTGTTTTACCAGACCCAATACCTGGCAAGGGACATGTGCTCACAGAGGTTTCAAATTTTTGGTTTGAATTTTTTAAAAATCTTATTCCTAATCATATTGCGAAAACACCAATAAGCGATGTAATTAATAGTAATGAGGAGCTTAAAATTCTAGAGGGTCGAGCCATCATTGTAAAAAAGCTAAAACCTTTACCTATCGAGGCTGTAGTCCGTGGTTATATAATTGGTTCAGGATGGGAAGACTATAAAAAGACAGGAGAAATTTGTGGTATTGGTCTTCCCTCTGGAATGAAGCAAGCAGAAAAATTATCAGAACCCATCTTTACTCCCGCAACGAAAGCAAATGTTGGCGATCATGATGAAAACATTAGTTTTGATAAAACAAAAAACCTAATCGGTGGGGAGCTTGCTAAAAAAGTTCGTGATATCAGTCTAAAAATTTATAATGAGGCAGTGCAGTTTACAAAGAACAAAGGCATTATTATTGCGGATACTAAATTTGAGTTTGGGCTTGATGATAATGATGAACTTATACTAATCGATGAATTACTGACACCCGATTCATCTCGCTTTTGGCCTACAGAGTCCTATAAAATAGGTATAAGCCCACCCAGTTTTGATAAACAGTATATAAGAGACTACTTAGAAACACTTGATTGGAATAAAGAATCTCCCGCACCAGAATTACCTATTAATATAATTAAAAAAACAGCGGAAAAGTACGAAGAAGCAAGGAATAAAATAATTAATTAGTAATTAGAGTTAAAATATTATGAAAGAAATAAAAAAACTAGTTGAAGGACATGAAAAATTTTTGACTCAAGATTTTGAGAAACAAAAAGACCTTTACCGTAAGCTATCAAAAGAGGGACAGTCGCCAAAGTTTTTAGTAATTTCTTGTTGTGACTCAAGAGTTGAGCCAGCACAAATTATGAATACTGCACCAGGCGAAATATTTGTTATTCGTAATGTTGCAAATCTTGTTCCTGCTAGCAATAGCGAAAAAAAACTAATGTGTACAAGTGCCGCAATTGAGTATGCAGTTAAACATTTAAAGGTTAGACATATTATTGTACTTGGGCATAGTCAGTGCGGGGGAATTAAAGCTTTAATGGAAGTCGAACACAGCTTTGACGAAGACTATAGTTTTATCGACCCGTGGGTGAGTATCGCTGAAAATGCTAGACTTAGTGTGCAAAAGAAAAACAAAGATAAGTCTTTTGAGGAGCTATGTAACATTTGTGAAAAAATTTCAATTAAGTACTCTTTAAATAATCTTATGACTTTCCCTTGGATAAAAGAAAAGTGTGAAAGTGGAGAATTAAATATTCACGGCTGGTATTTCGATATTAAAACAGGCGCACTACTTGCTTATCGGGGTGAGGAATTGATACCGGTAGGAGAATTAATTACTTAGTAAACAGAAGAATGCTATAACGCAGCATCTTCCATTTTTGAGTCGTATTCACCTTTACAGGCAAGCCCGTTACACATCTCTCTATGAAGCAGGGCTTTTTGCGCCGCTTCTATATTACTTGAATTACCACCCCAAGCCTTAAGACAGGGTTCTTGTAATGCGCGGCCATATGAGAAACTTAACGGCCACGGTAAATCCTTATTTTTTTGATTCATCGTATTAAGGTGTGCTGTTGCTAGTTCAGCACTTTGACCGCCAGAAAGAAAAACGATACCAGCTAATTCAGATGGTACATTTTTTAAAAGGCACTCTATAGTTTTTGTTGCCACCTCATCGATATTTGCTTGGGTAGTGCACTTTTTACCGGAAATGACCATATTGGTTTTTAAAATAGTATGAGCGATGCTTATGTCTTGACTCTTCAAAGTTGCAAATAACTTTGATAGCGTTTTTTCTGTTACGTCATAACAGGTTTCAATAGTATTATCCGCATCCATTAATACTTCTGGTTCAACCATTGGGACAATACCGCTTTCTTGACATAATCCCGCATAACGAGCCAGCGCATGTGCATTAGCTTCAATACAAGCATTCGTTGGTATATTGCTACCGATTGTTATTACAGCACGCCATTTTGCAAATTTTGCACCAAGAGTTTTATATTCCATTAATCTATCACGTAGCCCATCAAGCCCTTCAGTAATTTTTTCATTTGAGTGTAAAGCAAAATCTTTTGCACCAGTGTCAACTTTAATGCCCGGCATGATTCCATCTGCTACTAATTTTTCTGCAAATGGTATTCCATCGGATGTTGATTGACGAATTGTTTCATCATAGAGAATCATTCCACTTATATATTTGTTACTGTTTGGGTTTGTAATTAAAAGATCTCGATAAGCTCTTCTATTTTCTTCAGTTGATTCGGTATTAATAGTATCAAATCTTTTCTTTATAGTCGGGGTACTTTCATCAATAGCTAGTATCCCTTTTCCTTTAGCAACCATCATTTTTGCAGTTGTTTCCAGTTCAGTTGTAGTCATCTCTCTCCCCATAAATTTTTTAATAATAATTTTTTAAAGTGTATGCTCTAGAGCTTGTCCAACTTGAATGATTTTCATATTGTTTGTAGCTCCTCTTTTTCCACGTAAGTCACCTTTAGTAATAATAACGAAGTCTCCTTCCTCTACTACATTCTGTTCTATTAATTGGTCAATCATTTGTTTATTGGCTTCTAATGGGTCTGTATGTGTTATATCAAATTTCATTGGGTAAACACCGCGAAATAATGCAACACGTCTTCGTATTCCAGTGTGTCGCGTAAAAGCATAGATTGGTATGCCTGAACTAATTCGAGACATCCATAGACATGTACCGCCTGTTTCAGTTAACGAGCATATTGCTTTTGCTCCGATATGATTAGCTGAATACATGCACGACATTGCAACGGCTTCAGTGATTGTCTCAAAGTTTTGATTGATACGATGGTCTGAAACCCTGACACTATGCTGTTTTTCCGCCTCTTCACAAATACGGGACATTGATTTGACAGCTTCATCAGGATAATGCCCAATGCTCGTTTCACCAGATAGCATTACCGCATCAGTTCCGTCAATAACAGCATTTGCGACATCAAAGACTTCAGCTCTCGTTGGAATTTTATTCTCAATCATAGATTCCATCATTTGTGTAGCTGTTATTACAGCACGGTCCATATCTCTTGCTTTTTTTATTAAACTCTTTTGAATTGGAGGTAATGCTGCATCCCCAACTTCAACGCCCAGATCGCCACGCGCAATCATAATGGCATCAGATTCTTTTATAATATCCTCAATATTATTTAGAGCATCAGCACGTTCTATTTTTGCAATTATCTGGGCATTGCAATCACAATCCTTCATCATTTTACGTGCTTTTTTTACGTCATTTCCATCTCGAGGGAATGAGATAGCCACAAAATCAACACCAATTTTAGCAGCATGGCTCATATCTTCGATATCTTTATCGGTCAATGCGTCAGCGGATAGGCCGCCGCCTTGGATATTAACACCCTTATTGTTTGTTAGTTCCCCACCTGTAATGACTTTGCAGTCAATTATGTTTTCATTTACCGATAAAACATTTAGAACAATTCGTCCGTCATCGATTAATAATGTATCCTTTATTTTTAGATCCTTTGATATATTTTTATAACTAATCCCGACTTGTGTTTTATCTCCGTCATTAGTAGATAAATCTGTATTGATCTTGAATTTTCTTCCTTCAGTTAATTTTATTTTTCCAGTTTTAAAATTTTTGATTCTAACCTTTGGTCCTTGCAAATCGGCAATAACAGCCACGGCATGTTTATGTTTAGTTGAAAGGCGACGTATTTCTTTCATTCTGTCTTCATGATGTTTTTGTGTTTGATGAGAGTAATTCAGGCGAAATACATCTACCCCAGCAATTATTAGTTTTTCTAGTACAGTTGCACTATCTGTAGCAGGGCCGAGAGTGGCAATAATTTTTGTTCTTCTCATTTAATTTAATTATCTAGATTTTATTTTTGTTAAGTAGTATTAAAGCATTATATTAATAAAATTAATTATACTGATTATAACTCCCTACCTTTTTCCATCGCTATCCAGGCACGTGCAGCTTCCTCTAGTATTGCTATTGCAGGCAGTTTTTTTCCTTCCAGAAACTCGAGAAAAGCACCACCACCAGTCGATATATACGAAATATTTTTTTCAACTTTAAACTTAGAAATTGCAGCAATTGTATCACCACCACCGGCAATTGAATAAGCATTACTTGCAGCGATTGCATTAGCCAGACTTTTTGTTCCATTTGCGAATTGATCAAATTCAAAAACACCAAGCGGGCCATTCCATACAATAGTTTGAGCTTCATTAATTATTTTATTCAGATTTTCTATTGTCTTTGGACCGACATCCATGATCATGTCATTTTTTCCAATTTCATCAATAGATTTTATTGTAGCAACTGTTTCTTCATGAAAATTTTCACCTGTAACTACATCTACAGGTAGTGGAATATCGCAATTATATTTTGTTGCTTCTCGTAGTATTTTTGTTGAGGCTTCTACTAAATCTTTTTCATAGAGAGATTTTCCTATTTCATATCCAGCTGCTTTTAAAAATGTATTTGCTATACCGCCACCTAAAATTAATTTGTCAATTTTTTCATAAAGTTTTTCTAATACAGTCAATTTTGTCGAAACTTTTGCACCACCAATTACTGCTACAATTGGTTTATCTGGTTTTCTTAAACCACGCGTTAGCGCTTTTAACTCATTTATAAGTAAAGGGCCTGCTGCAGATACAGCCGCATATTTTGCTACACCATGAGTAGACGATTGAGCACGATGTGATGTCGCAAAAGCATCATTAATATAAACCTGACAAAGTTGCGCCATTTTTCTTGATAAATCATCATCATTAGTAACTTCACCTTTTTCAAATCGAACGTTTTCACAAAGCACAATATTACAATTAGACATTTCTATACCATTTGTCCAATTTTTTATGATTGGTATTTCTGCTCCTAAATAATTACCTAACGCCTTGGCAACTGGAGCGAGAGAAAAACTTTTATCATATTCTCCTTCTTTAGGACGACCAAGGTGAGAGACAATAATAATTTTAGCGCCTCCTTCAAGAATCTGTTTTATTGTGGGAAGCGTTGCTACTATTCGGGTGTCATCAGAAATTACACCGTCTTTCATAGGAACATTATAATCTTCACGAAGGAGTACTACCTTATTTGATAAGTCTAGATCAGCAATTTTAACTAGTATTGACATTAGAATTATTTTTTATTTAGCATTCATTAGTGCAATTGTTGTATCAAGCATACGATTAGAGAACCCCCACTCATTATCATACCAAGCAACGACTTTAACGAGATTACCATTGATAACTTTTGTTAATTCAGCATCATATACTGATGATGCGGGGTTGTGATTAAAATCAATAGAGACTAGTGGCGCATCATTGTATATCAGCACATTTTTAAGAGGACCATCTGATGCCTGTTTCATCAAAGAATTAATTTCTTCTACCGTTGTTTCTCTTGCGGAAGAGAAACTTAAATCAACCATAGAAACATTAATTGTTGGAACACGTACAGCATAACCATCAAGCAGTCCATTTAATTCAGGTAAGACCAGGCCAACTGCCGCTGCTGCCCCTGTTTTAGTGGGAATCATTGACATAGTTGCCGAACGCGCTCTACGTAAATCTGTATGATATACATCGGTCAATACTTGATCATTTGTATAAGCATGCACAGTTGTCATGATACCGGATAGTAGCCCGATATTTTCATGTAAAATTTTTGCTACTGGCGCCAAACAATTTGTTGTACATGATGCGTTTGATATAACAGTATGCGATGAGCGAAGCACATCATCATTAACACCATAAACAACGGTTGCATCTACATCATTACCACCAGGTGCTGAAATGATAACTTTCTTAGCTCCGCCACTAATGTGAGCTTGCGCTTTTGCTTTGGTAGTAAAAAAACCAGTAGATTCATGAACAACATCAACACCGAGCTCTTTCCATGGCAATTTTGACGGGTCTCTCTCCGATAAAACACGAACTTTATCTCCATTAATAATCATATTATCGTTTTCAACAACAACAGAACCTGGAAACTTTCCATGAGCAGTATCATACTGTGTTAAATGCGCATTTGTATTTGCATCACCCAAGTCATTTATTGCAACAATTTCAATTTCATCATTACGTTTTGATTCGTAAAGAGCGCGCAAGATATTCCTTCCGATACGCCCATAGCCGTTTATTCCTACTTTGATTGCCATTCTTATAGCTCCATTTAAAAGTTACACTTTTTTCTTTTTCAATAAATTAGTAATTCTTTTTTCAAGGTTATTTTCTGTTAGTTCAAAATACGCAAAGACTTCTTTAGCGGGTGCTGATTCTCCAAAAGTATCTACACCTAAAGTCAATCCATCTAATCCAGTATATTTTATCCAGTAATCAGTTACACCAGCCTCTATAGCGATACGATTACGACAAGAGGAAGGCAGAACAGTTTCTTTATAATTTATCTCTTGTTTGTCATAAACATCAGTACTTGGCATAGATACAACTCTAATTTTATTAGTCTTCTCGTTTAACCTTGTGGCCACATTAAAAGCTATTTCAACTTCAGACCCTGTTGCAATCAAGATTACTTCTGGATCTTCACTACCTTCAATTAGTGTATAGCCACCACGTTTTATATTCTCAAGTTGTGACTTTGTTCTTTTAAGATGCATTAAGTTTTGTCTTGAAAATAGTAGACTCGTTGGTCCGTCAATGCGTTCGATTGCAGCTTGCCAAGCTAATGCTGATTCGACTGCATCACATGGTCTCCATAAAGACATATTAGGCATCAACCGCAAAGTTGATGCCTGTTCTACCGCTTGATGAGTTGGACCATCTTCGCCAAGCCCAATCGAATCATGAGTGAAAACAAAAATATTTTGAATTTTCATCAGCGCGGACATACGCAATGCATTTCTGGCATATTCAGAAAACATAAGAAAGGTTCCTGAGTAAGGAATAAATCCTCTATGCAGAGAAATGCCATTATTAATTGCTGCCATCGCAAACTCACGAACACCATACGAAATGTAATTACCGTTTTTATTTTTATTGTCGATCATGATTGAGCCAGACCAATTTGTTAAATTAGAGCCAGTAAGATCGGCCGACCCACCAATCATTTCGGGCAAATGTTTTGCAAATTTCTCAATTGCATTTTGTGATGCTTTTCGTGAAGCTATTGATTCTGCCTTTTCTATTGTTAGATTTACATATTCATGCACAACATCAGACCAATTTGATGGTAATTTTCTTTGGACTCTTCGTTTATATTCGGCAGCTAGTTCTGGGAATTTTTTTTCGTATACCGCAAACTTGCTCTCCCATTCATCCTCTAGTTTTTGTCCACGGAGTTTTCCATCCCATGCTGCATAATATTCATCAGGAATAATGAAAGGCTCATGCTCCCAACCAATTTTATTTCGGGTTAGCTGAATTTCTTCATCACCAAGCGGTGCTCCATGACTCGATTCTTTACCCTCTTTATTAGGAGACCCCCAACCGATTATAGTATTGCAACATAGAATACTAGGCTGTGTTGTATTTTTGATTGCGCTCTCCAATCCTTTTTTAATTTCATTAGGATTATGGCCATCGATATTTTTAACAACATGCCAACCATAAGACTCAAAACGTTTTGGGATATCCTCGGTGAACCAACCAGAAACATCCCCATCAATAGAGATCTGATTGCTATCATATATTACAACCAATTTACCTAATCCGAGCGTGCCAGCAAGCGAGCATGACTCATGAGAAATACCCTCCATTAAACAGCCGTCCCCGACTGTTACATAAGTATTATGATTGACAATATCTAACTCATCTTTATTGAACCTAGCTGAAAGAACAGATTCAGCAATTGCCATACCCACCGCATTTGCTAATCCCTGTCCAAGTGGCCCAGTTGTGGTCTCTATGCCTGGTGCGTAGCCATATTCAGGATGGCCTGGAGTTTTAGAATGCAATTGCCTGAAGTTCTTAATTTCCTCAATTGGTAGATCATAGCCAGTCAAATGAAGTAGTGCATAGACAAGCATTGAACCATGACCATTTGACATAATAAAACGGTCACGGTTATCCCAATTTGGGTTGCTGGGGTTGTGTTTTAGAAAATCATTCCAGAGCACTTCTGCAATATCAGCCATACCCATTGGTGCCCCTGGGTGCCCTGAATTAGCACGCTGAACCGCGTCCATGCTTAATGCACGAATTGCATTTGCTAAATTATGCCTCGACAGCATATTTTCCCCCTGCGTAGGTCTAAAAATCTTTAAAAATGACAGTCAATTAGCGATACAGTAAGTTCAGTGAAATTATAGCCAAATAACCAAGGTGATTGTTATAGTTGACAAAAAAATTTATAAAACTTGTGATGCAATAACTGGGCTAAATAAATATTTGGATATTGTCGCTTACCTGCATGGATGCAGCAAGTTTCTCGACAATTATATCTTCCATTTAATAGAACAACCCACACTGGGAATTTGCTCTTGAGGGCCTTTTGATGTTTTTGATACCTGCAGCATTGCTTCCAATAAATCACGTTTCGATTCCTTACTCGACTGCTTCATGCCAGTCTCATCGAAACGACCTCTGTACTGTAAATCAAGAGATTTATTGTAACCAAAAAAATCAGGCGTGCAGACAGCATTATATGTTTTGGCAATTTCTTGTGTCTCGTCAAACAGGTATGGGAAAGGATAATTATAATCTCTAGAGATTTTTTTCATATTTTCAAAAGAATCCTCTGGGTAATCTTCAGGGTCATTTGACATAATCGCTACACTTTTAACCCCAGCTTTTAACATTTTTTTTGTGTCTTCTACTAACTTAGATTGTATTGCCTTGACATAAGGGCAATGGTTACAAATAAACATTATTAAGGTTCCATTATCACCTACACAGTCAGCTAATGACCAAAACTTTCCATCAGTTCCCAAAAGTTTGAAATCAAATGCTTTTTCACCAAATTCACACGTAGGTGTCTCTTTTAAAACCATAGATTAATAGTACCTAATATAGAAATTAATGTAAGAATTTTATTTTCTTATAGAATACTTTTTTTAATTCGTGAGATATTTTTCTATTAAGGATAAAATTCCGTAAATCAAAAATACTAAACAATATGGAAGATTAATGACCAAAACAAATTTATTCACATCAGAGTCTGTTTCTGAAGGACATCCCGATAAGGTAGCGGATCAAATTTCTGATTCAATCGTTGATGCAATTTTCACCGAAGACCCATCTGCGCGTATTGCATGCGAAACTATGATTAATACTGGCATGGTAGTTTTATCTGGCGAGATTACAACATCGGCAAATATTGACTATGAAGCCGTAGCTCGTAATACAATTCGAGAGATCGGTTATACGTCAGAAGACTTGGGGTTTGACTCGGATAATTGTGAGGTGCAGATATGCATTGATAAGCAATCACCCGATATTGCGCAGGGAGTAAATGAAGGAGAGGGTAAAGATTTGGATCAAGGTGCTGGGGATCAAGGATTGATGTTTGGGTATGCTTGCAATGAGACAGATGTGCTGATGCCATTTCCAATTACCTTTTCGCACTTACTAGTTAAAAAACAGGCTGATACTCGAAAGAGTGGTCAACTGAATTGGTTGAGGCCGGATGCTAAGTCACAAGTAACCGTTGTTTACGAAAATAATATACCAACTTCAATTGATACAGTGGTCTTGTCAACTCAGCATGACCCTAATATTACGCACGAAGAGATAGAAAAAGCAGTGATTAACGACATTATTAAGCCTGTTCTTCCTAAAAATATGATTACGACCGAAACTCGATATTTAGTTAATCCAACTGGTCGCTTTGTTATAGGTGGCCCTGTTGGTGACTGCGGCTTGACTGGACGAAAAATTATTGTTGATACCTATGGGGGAATGTCGAGACATGGTGGTGGTGCTTTTTCTGGAAAAGATCCTTCAAAAGTTGACAGGTCCGCTGCCTATGCAGCACGTTATGTTGCCAAAAATATTGTCGCTGCAGAACTCGCTGAACGATGCGAAATACAAGTGTCATATGCTATTGGTGTTGCTGAACCAACCTCAATAAGCATTGAAACATTTGGAACGGGTAAGGTTGACCAAGAAAAATTAATTAATGCAATTCGTGAGAATTTTGACCTTCGACCCAAAGGAATTATCAAAATGCTCAATTTATTAAGACCTATATACCAGCAAACAGCAGCCTACGGGCATTTTGGTCGATCAGATATTGATTTGCCTTGGGAAAGGATAGACAAAGTCGAGATTTTGAAACAACAATTGATGTAATTCTTTGAAACTTAATGCCCAGAGTATTATACTTCGCCGCTGATAGTTAAAAATGTCTTTCTGAGGGGCGTTGCGACGGTTAAATCCGCTAGGCTCAGATATAGACTAAATCATTCCAACGGCGCTCGCTTATTTTGTTTATAAGGAGAACAATATGAGCGTAGCAGCAAAACCAGTTACATCTGACTACCATGTCGCCGATATTTCTTTAGCTGACTGGGGCCACAAAGAAATTCGTATTGCAGAAACTGAAATGCCAGGACTTATGGCAATTCGTAAAGAGTATGCAAAAGAAAAACCTCTAAAGGGCGCAAGGATTGCAGGCTCAATTCATATGACTATTCAAACAGCAGTGTTGATTGAGACCTTGTGTGAACTTGGCGCTGAAGTTCGTTGGGTATCATGTAATATTTTTTCAACTCAGGACCATGCCGCCGCCGCAATTGCCGATAAGGGTATACCTGTATTTGCCTATAAGGGCGAAACACTCGAAGAATATTGGGACTATACCCATCAGATTATGACCTGGTCTGATGGTGGGGCACCAAATATGATTTTAGATGATGGCGGAGATGCCACGCTATTATTGATACTTGGATCCAAAGCTGAAAAAGATTTGTCACTTATCGAGAATCCAGAATCTGAAGAGGAAACATATTTATATGCATCAATAAAGAATAGGTTAGCAGTGGACAAAAATTTTTATTCGCGTACGTTAGCATCAATTCAAGGTGTTACAGAAGAGACGACAACTGGCGTTCAGCGTTTGTATCAAATGAAAAAGAATAATGAGCTGCCCTTTCCCGCGATTAATGTTAACGATTCAGTCACAAAATCTAAGTTTGATAATTTATATGGATGTCGAGAGTCATTAGTAGACGGCATAAAACGTGCGACCGATGTAATGGTTGCTGGAAAAGTTGCGTTAGTCTTAGGTTATGGTGATGTTGGAAAGGGAAGCGCACAATCGTTACGTGGTCTCGGAGCTACCGTCTTGATAACCGAAATTGACCCGATTTGTGCATTACAGGCTTCAATGGAAGGGTTTCGTATTGTTACATTAGAAGACGTCATTGATAAAGTTGATATCTTTGTTACAGCAACCGGGAATTTTAATATTATTCGTCATGAACATATGCTTCGTATGAAGGACCAAGCTATTGTTTGTAACATTGGTCATTTTGATAATGAGATTGATGTTGCAAGTTTAGAGAAATATCAATGGGAAGAGATTAAACCTCAGGTTGATCACATTATTTTTCCAGATGGCAAAAGAATTATACTTTTAGCTAAAGGACGTTTGGTTAATCTCGGTTGTGCAACGGGGCATCCAAGTTTTGTTATGTCAAATTCATTTACTAATCAAGTCCTCGCACAGATTGAATTGTATAAAGATGGTGGTAAATATGAAAATGACGTTTATGTCTTACCTAAACATCTCGACGAAAAAGTAGCACGTTTACATCTCGATAGGATTGGGGCAAAACTAACATCTTTAACCAAAGAACAGGCCGAGTATATTAATGTTGATGTAGAGGGACCATATAAGTCTGATCACTATAGGTACTAGAGGCTAATGGAATCACAAAAACAGTATAAACCAAAATTTAGTTTTGAGTGTTATTCTCCAAAAACACCAGATTCAATTGCAAGCTTGCAAAGCACGCAGATTGAATTAGCTAAATTAAATCCTGATTTTTTTTCCGTAACTTATGGTGCTGGTGGGAGCACCCGGAATATGACTCTCGAAACTGTAATGGATATTCGAGATAAAACGGGCATTGAATGTGTCCCTCATATTTCTTGTGTTGGTAATTGGGACCATGACATTAACGATATGTTACAAAACTATATTAGTAATAATATTGATCGTATTGTTGTGCTTCGTGGAGACTTACCTTCAGGCACTGTGGGATATGGGCAATTTCAACATGCAAATGAGCTTGTTGAGTTTATAAGAAAGGAAACTGGCGATCATTTTCATATTGAAGTTGCCGCTTATCCTGAGTTTCATCCTCAAGCGAAAAGTGCAGCTGTAGATATCCAAAACTTCAAAAGAAAAATTGATGCGGGTGCTAATAGCGCTATCACACAGTATTTTTATAATCCATTTTCGTATTATCGTTTTGTTGAGTCTTGTGAAAAGCTGAATGTAAACGTACCTATTGTTGCGGGAATTATGCCGATAACTAACTGCACGCAATTAGTTCGCTTTTCTGAGGGGTGTGGCGCGGAAATACCACGATGGATATTAAAACAATTGTATGATTTTGGTGATGATCGTGATGCCATCTTTAAATTTGGAGTTGATGTGGTAACCGAGCTATGCGATCAATTGCTTAGTAGTGGAGTCCCCGGTCTGCACTTCTTCACGATGAATAGATCTGCTGCGAGCGATCTTATATGGAAAAACCTTGGATTAGATAAAAGAAAAATTAATTAGTTTTATATTTTAAATATTACAAAAAATTATTTTTCTGCTTTTAACTTTGTTTGAATATAGTCAGAGTGAGAAACATGCAATAAATCAGAAATTTTTCTAATATAGTATTCTTCATACTTATGAATATAAGCATCAGCATAGGCAACTCGCCATAGGTATTCAATAATCTCAGTTTTTTCTTCTGGGGAAAGATGATTATTTATCAACTCAGCAAATCCATGCAAAGATACTGTGTGGTCAACTTCTTCTTCAGCGAGCGATATTAGTTCATCTATATCTTTTTTATCTAGATTAAATTTTTCTAATAATATGTTTTTTATTATTTTATATTCTTCATCGCCGGTATTTTCATCAGCTAAGCTAATCTCAATCATTAAAACAGCAGTAGCTAACTCTATTTTTTTTTCATGTGACACATCTTCATTATGTGACTCTTGAAAAAATTCATCTAAATATGATTTTAAGTTTTTTATCATAAATTTTTATTTGATATTAATTTTTGTGTAATAAGTCTCGATTATAATAAATTTGAAGATTTAATGAAAATTAATTACTTTTCTCTAGAAAACAAATTAAAATCTAAATATATTATAAAAATGGCTTGATTAGTAATGCGTATACCTAGAGTTTATATTGACCAAAAGATTATATCTGGAGAAATCATCTCAATTCCTGTAGATAAGGCGCATCATATTATGCATGTACTTAGGTTACGTGTTGATGATCAAATAACATTGTTCAATCATTCAGGATTTCAATTTGATTCACATATCGTTGAGAGAGGGAAAAAAGCTATTAAGATTAAAGTGGGCGAGCAGAGGCAAAATAATAAAGAGTCATCACTTGATATTACAATATGTTTAGCAGTGACGCGTGGCCAACAGATGGATTTTTCAATACAAAAGGCAGTTGAGCTTGGTGTTAGAAAGATAATTCCTATTATCTCCGAATTTAGTAATATAAAGTTGGTGAACAATAGGGAAGATAATAAATTAATACACTGGCAGAAGATTATTATCGGAGCGACCGAACAATGTGGTCGTAGTATATTGACAGAATTAGAAAGCCCCATAACTTTTGATGAATCAGTCGGTCTTTTTACTGATACAACGAAAATATTATTACACCCGGGCGCTGAGCAAAAAATATCAGAAATTGATATCAAAAATGGGAAAATAATAATAATGAGTGGCCCAGAAGGTGGTTTTAGCGATGACGAATTTAAAAAAGCATTAGATAATAATTATACAGCTGTTAATGTAGGGCCTCGAGTATTAAGAGCAGAAACTGCGGTAGTTTGCGGATTAAGTATTGCGCAACAGTTATGGGGCGATCTAAATTAATAAGATGATAATGAATCAAAATCAAATTGTACCTCATCTAACCACAGCATTAACTGGTCCATTGCAGAGCCTTGAGCGCACTATACTAGATAATCAGACAACAATTGAGTCTTGGTTTAGAAGTGTCTGGCGAGATGTAAGAGTTCCTTTTTATGCTTCGGTTGATATACGTAATTCAGGTTATAAAATTGCACCAGTTGACACGAATTTATTTCCATCAGGTTTTAATAATCTTAATTCATCTTTTGAATCATTATGTATTCATGCTGCGCAAATGGCCATTGAACATACTCAGTTACCAATTGATAAAATATTAATTATCCCTGAAAACCACACGCGTAATTTATTTTATTTAGAAAATATCGCTGCTCTTCAATCGATAATTCAAAAAGCGGGGTTTGAAGTAAGAATTGGTACTTATATGGAGGAAATAACTGCACCCACAAAAATTGAACTAGATTCATCAAAAGTTGTGTTGCTTGAGCCTATATATAGAGATCAAGATCGTATTTTATTAAAGAATTTCAATCCGGATTTGATACTGCTGAATAATGATCTTTCTGGTGGCTTACCAGAAATATTAAAAAATATTGAACAAAAGATAACACCGCCCACAAGTTTAGGTTGGTCATCTCGACTAAAATCTAGTCACTTTAATTTTTATAAAAAAGTAGCAAAAGAATTCTCCGAATTAGTTGATATGGACCCTTGGTTCATTGACCCGATGTTTCGTAATTGTGGAAAGGTTGATTTTATGAAGCACGAGGGCGTTGATTGCTTATCAAGCAATGTGAAATCATTGCTTGATGAGATAAAAGTTAAATATGATCATTATAATGTTGAAGGCGAACCATTTGTTATGGTTAAAGCCGATGCGGGAACTTATGGTATGGGTGTAATGTCCATACGAAGCCAAACAGAGATTTCTGAATTAAATCGAAAAGAAAGAACGAGAATGGCGACTACTAAACAAGGTCAGAAAGTTAGCCAAGTTATCATTCAGGAAGGAGTATATACCCATGAAACTTGGGGCGATGACGAGACCGTTGCAGAGCCAGTAGTCTATATGATGGACCATCAAGTGATAGGTGGTTTTTACCGAGTTCATGCTAAGCGCACTACAAGCCAGAACCTTAATGCGCCTGGGATGCGTTTTGAGCCATTAGCATTTTTTGATAGTTGCAATACTCCAGATCCAAATCTAGAGGCTGATTGTCACCAAAATAGATTTTATACTTATAGCGTGATTGGTCGTTTAGCTTTACTCGCTGCTGCACACGAAATCACGAATGCGCTAAGTTGAGCTTAGGTTATACTATTCATTAATTTGAGATATTTTAAGTAAATTGAGACATGACTAAAGATAAAACAAAAAAACCATGGGGCGGTAGATTTACTGCGCCAACTGATGATTTCGTTGAGCAATTTACCGAATCAGTATCCTATGATAAGCGTTTAGCTTGTTATGACATTATAGGATCAATTGCCCATACTCAAATGTTGGCAAAAACAAAAGTTATCTCTAAAAAAGAATGTGATGAAATTATGGCTGGTTTAAAAGCGATTGAAAAAGAAATTAAATCCAAAGAATTCGATTGGTCGACTACACTCGAAGACGTTCACATGAATATTGAAAGCGCCCTGGTTGATCGTATTGGTGATGTTGGGAAAAAGCTCCATACCGCACGCTCTAGAAATGACCAGGTTGCGACGGATATGCGTCTTTATCTACGCGATGAGATAGATGATATTACGCTAAAAATTAATATGGTTGTAATAGCGTTAATCAATCTTGCTGAAGAGCATCACGATACAATTATGCCTGGGATGACTCATATGCAGTCCGCACAGCCCGTTACGTTTGGGCATCACATTTTAGCCTGGGTTGAGATGTTATTGCGCGACCGTTCACGATTGCAGGACTGTCGCAAGAGAGTCAATATACTTCCTCTAGGTTCCGCAGCGTTAGCCGGAACAACATTTCCGATTGATAGAGAGTATGTCGCAAAGATTTTAGGTTTTGATGAGATTGCTCAAAATTCACTCGATGCTGTGAGCGACCGGGATTTTGTAATTGAATTCTCTGCATCTGCTAGTTTAATCATGATGCATCTATCTCGTTTTTCTGAGGAGATTGTATTATGGATGTCACAAAGTAATCGTTTTATTGATTTAGATGATACTTGGTGTACCGGCTCATCAATTATGCCGCAAAAGAAGAACCCTGATATACCTGAACTCGTCAGAGGAAAAACGGGTCGTGTCTACGGAGATCTAATAGCTTTGCTAACTCTAATGAAAGCTCAGCCACTTGCCTATAATCGTGACAATCAAGAGGATAAAGAGAATTTATTTGATGCAATAGATACAGTTAAGATGTGTTTATTAGCCTATGCAGGCTTGGTTCCAACTATCACTGTTAATCGAGAGGCTATGTCTCAAGCTACTCAGGAAGGTTTTGCAACAGCAACAGACCTAGCAGATTATCTGGTTGCAAAGGGGTTACCATTTCGAGATGCGCATGAAGTAGTTGGTAAAATAGTTCAGTATGCAATTGAAAATAATAAAACATTAACAAGAAGTGACGATACATTATTATCTGAGCTTCAAAAATATTCAGAACTGATAGATTCCGATGTCTTTGATGTTTTAACACCCGAGGGCTCAGTGTCTGCGAGAAATCATATAGGCGGGACTTCTCCATTACAGGTCAAAGCACAAATCACGCGCCTAAAAAAGCAAGTTTAAAATATCTGAGTAAAATTAGATGAAGCTACTAATTAAGTTAGTTATTAGCATTATATTTCTTCTTGTTATTTCTATTAGTATTCTTGCGATTACATTAGTAAATTTCGATCCGAATAATTATAAAGACACCATTATTACTAAAGTCAAAGAGGAAACAGGTCGCGATCTAATCATTAATGGCGATATTAATCTGACACTTTATCCTTGGCTGGGAATTAATCTTGAGGGTATTCAGCTTAGTAATAATAGTAGTTTTGATAATACTCCATTTTTAGAAACAAAAAATATAAAAGCCCGTGCAAAACTATTACCACTTCTTAGAAAAGAATTAGAGATGGATACGCTTGTTTTGCATGGAGTTAAATTGAATTTAGTTAGAAATAAAAAAGGCGATAATAATTGGAATGATTTAGTTAGTTACGAAGAAAAAAAACAAGATACAAATAAAAATTTACCATTCGCTGCATTGATATTGGGTGGGATTGACATAAAGGATGCGTCAATTCAATGGCGTGATATGCAACAAGGCACTCAATATAAGATTACACATACCAATATCAATACCGGCGAATTAAAATTAGGAGAGCCAATTGATATTACCGCTAAATCTAGGATCACAGCAACATCACCTGCAGTTTCTTCAAATTTTCAGTTCAAAGGCACGCTATCATATGAAGACAAGGGAGGTGTTCTGTTAGTAAAGCCAATTTTATTAGAAGCAGATGTTAGGGGTAAGAAAATTCCTGGTGGAGAAACCCAGTTAAAATTAAATTCCGAAGTTAAGATTAATTTTGATGAAGATATTACAAAGATTGATTCATTTGATTTAGTAGCATTTGATACTAATATAAGAGGACAGGCTGAGATTACCAATTTATTCGCAGGCACTCCAAAATTCACATCCAAGCTTTCCGCTAATGGCAAGGACCTGCCTCAACTTTTTAAAATTGCTGAAATAGAGCCACTTGCAAGTGATTTAAGTAAATTATCAGATAAAAATTTCAATTTAAGTTTAATGTTTGGCGCGGATATAAAGAACCAAGAGTTGAGTATTAATGAATTAGGATTAGATGTCTTTGGCAATAAAATAAGTTTAGAGGCATATGCTCGTAGCCTTAAATCTAAAACTCCAGCAGCTAGAGGAAAACTAAAAGCAAGCGGCCCAGACCTGCCATCTTTGATTAAAGTCGCACTACAGTTTACAAAAAAAGATAAAAAAGATCTTAGTAAGATTGCAAAACAACTTACTATAATTCCTGGTTCGTTTAATATCGAGGCAGTATTTGATATAGATCCAAAAGCAGGAGTTGCAGACATAACAAGCTTAGCGATTGATGCTTTAGGTACTAGTATCAGCGGCGAACTAAGAGGTAAAAATATTCAAAAACGCAGTGGTAGTATGCAGGGTAGTATTTCAGTCACAAGTAAAGCTCCTAAAACATTATTAACTATATTTGGACAGGGCGATATTGCAGAGGTTTTAAAATCATTCAATATTAATACTAAAATAAGCGGTAATGGTAGTGGCATTAATTTAGAACCCATTGCTTTAAATGCAGTTTTGTCAGGAAAAAATATACCAAATTCTCCTGTGCAATTGAATATCAATTCTAATTCTGTAATCAATTTTAAGAAAGATACATTGAAGCTGAATACGCTTCAAATTAATGGCCTAGGTCTCGATGTTGCTGGCAATCTATCAGTCACTTCATTTAGAGAGAACCCCGGATATAAAGGTCAGATCACAGTAGCCCCATTTGATTTACAGGCGTTATTAAAAACGCTCAATAAGAAACCTATTAGTACGTCAGATGCGAATGTTTTAAAGCAGGTTGCAGTAAAAACTAATTTTTCTGGTAGCACGACATCTCTTTCCATGAAAAAAATAAATCTAGAATTAGACCAAACAAAAATACAGGGGGATCTATTGGTAAAGAATTTTTCTCCTTTGGCTGCAGGGTTTGCTCTCGGTATTGATGAGATTAATGTTGACCGGTACTTACCAAAAAATGATACATCAAAGCCGGTAACACCAGAAACTATAGCCATAGGTGCAGCGGCTAATATGCCAATGCAACAACTACAAGCGCTCAATATAAAGGGTGATTTGGCAATTGGGCAGCTGGTCATTTCTAAGGCTGTACTCTCAGACATTGAGCTGAGTATTAATACCGAAAAGGGCTTTATGCAATTAAGCCCAGTTTCAGCGAAGTTATATGACGGTAATTATTCCGGTGACATCATACTCGATGTTAGCAGCGAAATACCAAAGCTCGTGATTCAATCAAAACTCAATGATGTGAAACTAGAGCCATTATTAAATGATTTAATGGGTAAGGCCGATCTTTTGGGTAACGCAAATATCAGTTTATCTTTAGAGAGTAAAGGAAAGACTGTTGATGAATTAAAGAGCGCATTATCAGGGAACAGCAAAATTATATTTAACGATGGTATTTTTAAAGGTGTCGATATTGCAAATACGATCAAACAAATAGAAGTAATGTACGAATCAAAACGTTTTGGCGAAATTGAAACATCGGGAAATACTAACTTTAAATCCTTGACTGCAACATTAAATATTAATAATGGAATCATCGATAATAATGATTTGTTATTAACAGCATCAGGATTCAAGGTGAATGGTAGGGGGATGCTAATTAATTTAAATGATGAAACATGGAAATATAATATGAATGTTATTGTTGATAATACATCTGCTACAAAGGCTGAGGAAAACTATAATATTGGTGGTTATGATATTTTAATTAAATGCAGAGGGAAAGTTGTTGATAAAGTTTGTTTACCTGATATTGGGTCTATGATTGAGGCGTTATTCAAAGAAACTACAAAACAGCAAATACTAGACAAACTTGGAATCAAAATACCAGGAATTTCTAAAGAAGAAGCACCTAAAGAAGAAGCACCTAAAGAAGAAGCACCTAAAGAAGAAGCACCTAAAGAAGAAGCACCTAAAG
>MDSV01159472.1_pt1 | contig 42098 bp, 48 predicted proteins | sample 810851 | NCBI WGS metagenome assembly MDSV01 (sample SAMN05326640, study PRJNA326480) | marine metagenome | isolation source: seawater | place: Atlantic Ocean: North East | collected 2012
ACAAAGAAGATAACAAAGAAGATAACAAAGAAGATAACAAAGAAGATAACAAAGAAGATAACAAAGAAGATAACAAAGAAGAAAATAAAGAAGATAACAAAGAAGAAAATAAAGAAGAAATGAGTAAAGAAGAAATGAGTAAAGAAGATGCTGAAAAAATACTTGATGCTATTGAACAACAAGAAAAAGATTTACAAAAGGATTTACAAAAAAAGAAAATAAAAGGTAAAAAAATTAAAATTTTAAAAGACTGGTAAATTGAAGCAAAATATTCTTATATCTATATTGTCAATTTTTACATTTATTTCTTATGCACAAGAACTAAAAGTAACATCAAATAAAAATCCTGCTATAGTAGGAGAACAAATTTTAATTCAGTACACCCTAAATGAAATTGGAACAAATTTCACTTCTCCAAATTTCAATAATTTACAAGTGCTTAGTGGTCCAAACCCTTCATCTCAAAGTAGCTACACAATTATAAATGGAAAGAGTGAAAGCACAGTGAAAAATACCTTCTCTTTTTACTTGAGAGCAAATAAACCAGGAACTTATAATATAAGTCCAGCTTCTATATCAGCAAATGGTAAAGTAATTAAAAGTGATAGTTACCAGCTAAAAATTGTAAAATCAAATACCAATAAAAAACACAGTAATCAGCTATCAAAAAATTTGTATTTAAAAGTTGATGTTAGCAAAAGAAATATTGTAGTTGGAGAACAAATTTTAGTTGTTTATAAGCTATTTACAAGAGTGGACCTTCAAAATACAGAGGTTGTTGCATTACCAGAACTAAATGGATTTTGGAAAAAAGAATTAGAAACGTCAAGTAGGTTTAAACGTGAAATTATAGATGGAGTTCCATTTAATGTTGCCACAATAAAAAAATCAGTCCTTACAGCTCAAAAATCTGGAGAGCTTTTAATAGATGCTGTTGAACTTAAATGTAGTATTAGAACTCAAGACAATAATAGAGCAAGAGATCCTTTTGCAAATTTTTTTGGAGGAGGATTTGACTTAAAAGAAGAATATATAAATTCTAATACTATAAAAATAAAAGTATCTGATTTACCGCAAGCCCCAGAAAATTTTACAGGTGCAGTTGGTGATATGAACATAACTTCAGAAGTTAATAAGACAAAAGTTCAAGCAAATGATGCATTATCATACACAATAAAAATTATTGGTAAAGGAAATATTGAGCTTATAAAAGCAATTAAGCCAAATTTTCCTGATGATTTCGAAATTTATGACCCAAAAATTACTGAGAAAATATTTGAAGGTGGTAGAAAGAGAAGTATTAAAACTTTTGAATACCTTATAATTCCAAGATTTAAAGGAGAATATAAAATACCTTCTTTAAACTTTACATTTTACAACAATAAAAAGAAAAAATATGAAATAAAACAAAGTTCAACTCATAATATTATTGTTGAAGAAAATACAAATGTAGAAGAGTCATCAAATATAAGTTTAAATCAACAAATTGTAAAAAGTAATAGAAAAGACATTAATTATATATATACCAAAGTTAATTTAAAAAGAAAAAACATAGAATTTATTGATTTTTGTTTGTTTACTATATTATTTTTTATTCCGTTTTTATTTTTTTTCATCTCAAGAAAATTTATTAATCATCAAAAAAAATCTAAATCATCAAAAAATTATAAAGCAAACAGAATTGCACTTTCAAGATTAAAGTCTGCTCAAAAATGTATTGATAATAAAAATTACGACTTATTTTATGAAGAAATTGAAAAATCATTATGGGGATATTTTGCCGATAAATTCAATGTTAATATTTCTAAACTTTCAAAAGAAACTATCAGTCAATATTTTAAACAACTAAATATTGATCAAACAACAGAAAGAGAATTTATTGCTTTACTAGATGTTTGCGAATTTGCTAGATATTCACCTGAAAAAGATAAGAATAGTCAAATGGATGATATTTTAAATAAGTCAAAAAATATTATTATAAAAGTAGAAACTGAACTAAAATGAAACATCTAATTATTATCTTTTTATTTTTTTCATTAGATATGTATGCTAATGAACAATTATTTTTAGAAGCTAACAATTATTATAATTTGGAACAATATGATGATGCTATTATTTTATATGACAGTCTAATTATTCAAGGTTTCAAACATCATCAAATTTACTTAAATATTGGTAACTGTTTTTATCAAAAAAAAGATTGGAAAAATGCTATTTGGAACTATGAAAAAAGCTTAAAAATAAAATACTCTCTAATTGCAAAAGAAAATCTTTCTATTACAAAACTTAATATTGTAGACAAAGTTGAGCCTATTCCACTTCTCTTTTATAAAAGATGGTGGAAAAATATTTGTTCATATTTAACTACATTTAACTGGCAGTTTTTCTGCTTGTTAAGTATTTGGATACTTATAATTTTAAAAATCATTAATCAATTTTTTAATTTTAATTTTTCAAAATTAATTCAAAATTTTATGCTGTTTGTTTCTCTACTATTTTTCTTAATTTCATACTCTTCTTTTAAAAATTCTTTCTTAAATAATGAAGGTATTATTTTTAAATCTGCTGTAGAAGTATATAGTGCCCCAACTGATCAAAGTACTGATTTATTTACTTTACATTCTGGTACAAAAATTAAAGTTTTGGATCAAATTAATGGCTGGGTTAACATACGAATTGCCAATGGAGAAACAGGATGGATCAAATTAGATTCATATAAAAAGTTATAATTATTTTATATAGTTAATGATATATTTACTCATTTCTTAAGAAACATAGCTTTCAAATTTTCGTATATTTGTAATCTAACAAAGCATAATGTTTAGACAATTCATAATTATCATACTATTTTTATTTGCCTTTAAAGTAAATGCACAAAGTGGATTTGGTCCTGTTGCAAATTGTTCATTCCCAATTCCTGAAATTTGTCCAAATGCATTATATCCTTCAGGCACAACAGGTACTGCAACTGCTCCTGGAGGTAGTTTTTTATGTCCAGGTTCTTCAAATGGGATATCGATGAACCCTAGTTTTTTCTATTTTGAAGCAGGAGCATCTGGAAGTATAGACATTTTAATTGAACCTATTGATCCTTTTACTGGATCAGTACTTCCAAACCCACAAGACTTAGACTTTATATGCTGGGGGCCCTTTAATAGTACTGCAAATATGTGTTCTCAGTTACAAGTATTTAATAGAATTGATTGTAGTTACTCTCCAAATGCATCAGAAACGTGTAATATACCTACAGCAAGTATTGGAGATATTTTTGTTATTTTGGTTTCAAACTGGGCTGACCCAAATCCTCCAAATTTCTGCAACATTAGATTTTCTGCTGACACATCAAATGGGGGGATACCTAATCCTTTCTCTGGGGGTGGTTTTGCTGGAGCTAATGCATCAATTAATGTTTGCAGTACTGACCCACCTTTTTCAATGTTAAGTCAATTAAATGGATTTCCAAACAACTGGGGTTCTTGGGTAGATGCTAATAATAATCCTGTGATAGATACTTTTGACCCATCAGTTAATACTGCAGGTATTTATCGTTACATTATTAATGGAACAAACAATTGTCCTGGAGATACTGCTTTTTTAACAATTAATTTAATATCAAGCTCTAATGTATACATAACATCTTCACCTAATTCGTGTTCAGATGATTTGCCCCTTACTTTAACTGCTACACCAAGTGGCGGAATATTTTCAGGAAATGGTGTTTCAGGAAGTATATTTACTCCAAATATAAATCTTATTGGATCAAATACAATTACTTACACGTATACTTCTGGTGGATGTACAATAATTGCAACACAAGACCTAGTTGTTAATGAATCTCCATTTGTAGATCCAATTAATGTAACTACTTCAAATCCTTCTTGTTTTGGATATTCAGATGGAAGTGCAAATATTATTGCAACTGGTGGAGCCGGTAGTTATACTTATAATTGGTTTGGTCAATCTCCTTCAGCCCTACAATCTGGAACTCATAATTATCAAGTTATTGATGCTAATAACTGCACATTTTCTGGATCAATAATTCTCTATGATCCTGTTAATAATATTGCTCAGTTAACTCCTTATAATAGTTCATGCTTTGGAGACAATAACGGAGCTATAGCAATTTCAATGCTTGGTGCAACAACACCTCCTGGAACTATATCAACATTAAACTATTGTAACTCAAGTCCAAATCCAGATCCATTTTTTGCTTCTCAAGCTGCAACTATAATTGAAGAAGTAAACTTAATTGGTGATAATAATAATATTTCTAATAATACTTCTGGACTATTCGATTTATATGAAGATTATACAACACTTTATGCTGACATAACTGAAGGCGGTTCTTATGTGGTTAATGTCACTCCAGGAAACCAACAGATTGGATCAACATCATATGATCCAGGGCAAATTAATGTTTATATAGATTTCAATATTGATGGTGACTTTGATGATATTATTAATGGGATTAGTGAAGATATTGGAGTAATTAATATAGCTCCAGGAACATTTACATCTGGTTCTACATACTCGTTTAACATTAATGTTCCCGTTACTGGTGCATATGGCGCAACTAGAATGAGAGTAGTATGTATTGATCAATCTTCATTGAATGCAGGAGCTAATATTGATGATTGTACAGTTGGTACTGGATTATTTGGCACTGCTGCTTTACCATGGTGGGGGGCTACTGAGGATTATTCTATAGTTCTAAACGCTCCTACTATCAATGCAAATTATCTCTGGGGGAATGGTGCAACTGGAGATAGTATTTACAACTTATCTCCAGGAACATACTCAGTTATAATTACACCATCATCTGGATGTCCTGTACAGGATTCTGCAACAATTACTGAATCTAATCAAATAACATTTAATCCAAATATATCAAATGTAAGTTGTAATTCATTTACTGATGGTGTAATTAATTTATCTCCAATTGGTGGAATGGACAATAACTATACAATTAATTGGTATGGTGCTGACCCACTAGCACTAGATGATGGTGCATATAATATAACAGTTACTGATAGTTATGGTTGTTCTAATGACACAATAATTACTATTACTGAACCTGATTATTTTGGAGCAAATTTTTCAATTGCAGATGATGAAATTTGTCTAAATGAAAACTCATTATTAAATTTTAATTTTAGTGTTGGTGGATTTGCTCCTTTCATTATTGATTATAATATTAATGGTAATGCTCAAACACCTATAATAGCAAACAATTCAGGAAATTTTAATCAAACTATATCTCCACTTTTAGGCAATAATATTTATAATATTGTTACTATTATAGATGCCAATGGATGCCCTATTCAAAATAATATAAATCCAGATGATATATTTGTAAATCCAAACCCAGATATAGGAATATCAATTAGCGGTAATAATCCAATATGTTTTGGAGATAGCTCTAGTCTCTTTTTTACAAATTTTAATGGTACACCACCATTTAATGTTGCTTACAATATTAACGGAGTTTACGAAACACAAAATGTTATCGCCAGCGGAAATAATATCATAGTTAATCCAAATATTACTACTACGTATACTCTTGATTCTGTAGCAGATTCAAAAGGGTGTACTAGTTATTTAAATGATAATGTTACAATAATAGTTAATGATATACCTCAACTTAATTGGTCTGTACCTAACAATGTTTGTGATGAAGAAGTCGTACAACTGAAATTTGAATTTACAGCAGGAAACTCTCCTTGGTACGTAAATTATGCTGTAAATAATAATAATTATTCAATTCCTTTAATTAATTCTATAGATTCTATTTCAATAAGTCCAAGTAGTACTTCAACTTATTCTCTTTTATCAATATCTGATAACAATAATTGTTTTAACAACATTAATGAAGCTATTACTATTACAACTTATCCACTTCCTTCTGGAACTATTAGTGGAGGTGGTTCTTTGTGTGATGATGGCAGCACTACAGATGTAATGATCAATACCTCATCAGGAACACCACCATTTACATTAGTATATGGATATGGGGTGAATACTGAAACTATTGCTAATATTGGTGTTTCATATAATATAACAACTAATCAATCCGGAGTTTATTCTATCTTAGATATTATTGATAGCCAAGGATGTAGGGCAAAAGATATAACAGGAAGTGCTTCTGTTTCTGTTAATCCTATTCCAAATGCAAATATTTCTGCTTTCCCTCAAATAGTTGATATGCTAGAACCTACCATCAACTTCACAGATAATTCTAATGGTCATTCAACAGGCTTTTGGGATTTTGGAGATGGAAATATTTCTTCAACAAATTTTGGTGAAATACAATATACATACTTGGATACAGGATCATATCAAGTGAAATTAACCATTGAATCAGATAGCGGATGTATAAATGTTGCAACTCAAACAGTCATTGTTTCTCCAATTTATACAATATATATACCAAATGCATTTACTCCAAATAATGATTTTGATAATAATATATTTTTACCAATCGTAATAGGTGTTGAAGAATATGAATTAAGTATATATAATAGACATGGTCAAAGAATTTTCTATACAAATGATATTTCAGAAGGATGGGATGGATTCATTAATAATGGTAATCAATTTGCTATTAAAGGAGTATACATATACTCAATTATACTAAAAGACAATAAAGGGAAAGTTAAAACATACGAAGGTCAAGTTTCATTAATTAGATAAGCTTTTATTCTTAATGAAAAGAATAACGCTTATTTCAGATACTCATCATAGTCTTGACAAACGGTTACTTAAATACTTTAAAAATACAGATGAAATATGGCATGCAGGAGATATTGGTTCCTATGATGTAATTGATAAATTAAAAAAGTATGCTCCAATAAAAGCTGTTTCTGGTAATATAGATAACTACATAATTACAAGAGCTTTCAATAAAAATCTTGTTTTTAAAATTGAAAAAATTAAAGTTCTGATTACACATATTGGTGGTTATCCTGGAAAATACCCAAAAAAAATTAGAGATTTAATAGAAAAAACAAGACCTGATCTTTTTATTTGTGGACATTCACATATTTTAAAAGTAATATACGACAAACAATATAAACTTCTTCATATGAATCCCGGGGCAGTTGGAGATTATGGTATTCATAAAGTTAAAACCTTACTAAGATTTGTTATTGAAGATAAAAATATTAAAAATTTGGAGGTTATTGAATTATGTAAATAAAGCTATCTTATTCTTTCAGATTCATTAATAAGTTTTTGATCTTTATTAATAAAAAAATTGGCTAATACTAAAAAAACAAATGGAATAACTAATAATAATGTACCACTTGCAACTTTCTTTACTTCAGTTGTTTCAACAAAAAGAATTAACAATAGAGATATTGTAATTAGTAGTCTTGAAATTCTAACTATTATTTTTTGTTTATTTCTGTTTCTAAATTGAAAAATAGCAAATACAGATAGTATCGAAGCTGCTAAAATCATATATCTCAATATAGAAGATGAGTTTTTTAAATAATATTCAACATTATTACTACTATCTTTTAGTAATGGAAAATAGTATACAATAACTAACAAGGATACAGTAGCAAAAAATAAAAATAGTGACTGAAGTCTTTGAATCATAACTTTTTTTTACAAAATTAATTAAAATTATAGAAATGGATTTTTTAATTAAAAAATTGTATTATTGCATAACTTTTCAAAGAAAAATAAGTTTAAAAAAATTCCCAAAACCTACTACCAAAAACTTTTAAAAACAAGTTTTATTTAATATAAAAATATGTACAAATTAGATCAATTAAACAATAAAAAAGTATCTGAATTAAAAGATATAGCTAAAGAACTAAACATTAAAAAATTTGAAAAGCTAAAAAAGCAAGAGTTAGCTTATGCAATTTTGGACTGGCAAGCAGAAAATGAAAAAAATCAAGAAAAGAAAAGAATAGTTAGACCTAGAAAAAACAAACAGCAAAATTCTATGCAAGAAAAAAAACATCATCAACAAAAAAAATCTAATTTAGAAAATAGTTCAATAGCTAAAAACGAATCAACTTCAAGATCTGAAAATAAAGAAATCAATTCAAAATCTAGTAAAGAAACTGAAATAGTAAATTCACATCCAAAACCACAGAATAAAAACAATAAACATCAAAATAATACGCAAAGTCATAAGATTTCAAAATATGACTATGATTTTGATGGTATTATAAATACTGAAGGAGTTTTGGAAGTTATGCCTGATGGCTATGGATTTATGCGTTCAAGTGATTTTCACTACTTATCATCTCCTGATGATGTTTATGTTTCTCATTCACAAATAAAATTATTTGGATTAGTTACAGGTGATACAATAATTGGTAAAGTTAGACCTCCGAAAACAGGAGAAAAATATTTTCCTTTAATTGAAGTTGAAAGTATTAACGGTTGTGATCCAGGAATTGTCCGAGACAGAATTCCATTTCACCATTTGACCCCTCTATTTCCAAATGAAAAATTTAATCTATTAGGCAATGGACATAATAATATATCAACACGTATGTTAGATATTTTTACACCAATAGGAAAAGGACAAAGAGGATTAATTGTAGCACAACCCAAAACTGGAAAAACAGTATTATTAAAAAATATTGCTAATGCAATTGCAGACAACCATCCAGAAGTGTACATGATTATACTTCTTATTGATGAAAGACCTGAAGAAGTTACTGACATGGAAAGAAATGTTAATGCTGAAGTAATTGCTTCTACATTTGATGAACCAGCTAGTAGACATGTAAAAGTTGCTGATATAGTTTTAGAAAAGGCTAAAAGAATGGTTGAATGCGGTCATGATGTTGTTATATTACTTGACTCTATTACTAGACTAGCTAGAGCTTACAATACTGTTCAACCCGCTTCAGGAAAAATATTAAGTGGTGGTGTTGATGCAAATGCCTTACATAAGCCTAAAAGATTTTTTGGTGCTGCTAGAAAAATTGAAAAAGGAGGATCTTTAACAATTTTAGCCACTGCTCTAACTGAAACAGGAAGTAAAATGGATGAAGTAATATTTGAAGAATTTAAAGGAACAGGTAATATGGAGTTACAATTGGATAGAAAAATATCTAACAGAAGAATATATCCTGCAGTTGATCTTGTTTCTTCAAGTACTAGAAGAGAAGATCTTTTACTAAATACTGAACATATTCAAAGAATTTGGGTATTAAGAAATTACCTATCTGATATGAATCCAGTAGAAGCAATAGAGTTTATGAAAGATAGACTTGAAAAAACACAAGACAATCATGAGTTTCTAATAACAATGAATGGATAAAATCATTTAGAAAAAATAGCATAAACAACTGAACCACTTCCTGTTAAAGAACTATATATAGCTCCTCTATCATAAAATTCCTTTTTCTTTTTTGCTAATAAAGGATACATATCAAAAACAGGAATTTCAAAGTCATTACTAATATTATACTTCCAATTTTTTATTGGCTTTTTAATTAAATCAACTAATTCAATTTTTGGAAATTTTGGATTAATTAATGAGTATGCTTGCTTTGTAGATATATGTATGCCAGGATCAAAAAGTTCTATATTATAATCTTTTAGATTAAGATCAAATTTATACATTGTTTCACCTATACCCTTAACGTATTTAGTTGTATTTTCTATAAAAAAAGGACAATCAGACCCAAGTTTTAAAGAATATTTTTCTAATGCTAAATTTGAAATTTTTAAATTAAAAATGTCATTTAATGCTTTCAATGTAAATGAAGCATCTGAGGAACCTCCACCTAAGCCTGCTCCAATAGGAATTAATTTATGTAAATGAATACTTACATTAGGAATACCATAGTTATCCTTTATTAAATTAAATGCTCTAACACATATATTATTTTTTTCTAAATCTTCATTATTTTTAAATTTTCCAGTTACTTTAAAGCAGAACGATGTTGATTCTTTAACCTCCAAAATATCATAACAACTTTTAACAGGAAAAAAAACAGAAGAAATATTATGAAACCCATCATTTCGTTTATTAAGAATATTTAAACCAAGATTAATTTTTGCATTAGGATATACAATCATTATATATATTTTTTTCAACAACAAAAATAATCAAGTAAGTTTTTATAAGTGTAGACAAATCATTTTATTTAAATTTGTTGAAATTTATTTCTTAAAATAATTAAATGGAATATCTAGATTTTGAAAAACCAATTGAAAAACTTGTAAATAAGTTAGAAAAAGCTAAAGAACTGGGAAAAGACAAATCAGTCAAGATAAACGAAGCAGTAGAAGACATAGAAAGTCAAATTAAAGAAAAACAAAAAGAAATATATAATAATTTAACTCCATGGGAAAGAGTTCAATTATCTAGGCACCCTCAAAGACCATATTGCTTAGACTATATTCTAAATATTACAAATAATGATTTTTTTGAACTTCATGGAGATAGAAACACAAAAGACGATAAAGCAATGGTTGGTGGATGGGGAACGATTGATAAAAAATCAGTCATGCTAATTGGTCAACAAAAAGGAAGAAATACAAAAGAAAGACAGTTTAGAAACTTTGGGATGGCAAATCCTGAAGGGTATCGAAAAGCGCTGAGATTAATGAAAATGGCTGAAAAATTTAATAAACCAATAATTTGCTTTATTGATACTCCAGGTGCTTATCCTGGATTAGAAGCAGAAGAAAAAGGTCAAGGACAAGCAATTGCGCAAAATATTTATGAAATGAGTAAAATGGAAGTCCCAATAGTTGTTGTAATTATTGGTGAAGGTGCATCTGGAGGAGCACTTGGAATTGGTGTTGGAAACAAGATCCTTATGCTAAGAAATGCATGGTATTCAGTAATTTCTCCTGAAAATTGCTCAACAATACTTTGGGGAAATTGGGACCATAAAGAAGATGCCGCAAATGCTTTAAAACTAACTGCAGAGGACATGAAAAAGTTAAAATTAGTTGATGAAATTATAGAAGAGCCCCTAGGTGCTGCTCATTCAGACCCTAAACAAACATTTAAAATAGTTAAGAAATATATAAAAAGTTGCTTAAATGATCTTTCTAAAAAAGATAAAACAAAATTAGTTAAAGAAAGGATTGATAAATTTGCAAATATGGGAGTTGTAAAACAATGAATAAAAGAATTGGAAAACGAGTATTAAAAGCTACACCTGTTAACAAAATAGACGGAATGTTGCAACCTCAAGCTATTGAACTTGAGAAAGCAGTGTTAGGTGCTTTGCTAATAGATAATGAATCATTATCTGACACAATAGACTCATTAAGACCTGAATATTTTTATAAAACTGAACATCAAAAAATTTTTGAAGCAATTGTAACTCTTTTTAATCAAACTCAACCAGTAGATATTCTTACTGTTTCTGAAGAAATCAAAAGAATGGGTGCGACCAAAATTGTTGGCGGATTATCATATATATCAAAACTTACAAATAATGTTGGATCTGGATCTAATTCTGAATTTCATGCTAGAATAATCGCAGAGAAGTTTATAAAACGATCTCTAATAAGTATTTCCAACAATATTATTGGTGATGCATTTAATGATTCTATTGATATTTTTGATTTATTAAACACTGCAGAAGAAAAGCTTTTCACAGTAACAGAGGGTACTCTTAGAAAGAGTTATGATAAAATGAGCACCTTGATTAAAGGAGCATTAGAAAATATTGAAATTTTAAGAAATAAAGAAGATAATCTTAGTGGTGTTCCTTCAGGATTTATTAATTTAGATAGAATTACTTCTGGATGGCAAAATTCAGATTTAATTATTATAGCAGCTAGACCAGGTATGGGTAAGACTGCATTTGCATTATCTATGGCTAGAAATATTGCTATTAATCATAAAACACCATTAGGCTTTTTCTCATTAGAAATGTCATCTGAGCAGTTAGTTAATCGCCTTATAGCAAGTGAGGCAGAACTGGGTGCCAATAAATTAAGAAAAGGAGATCTCGCTGATCATGAAATGATTCAGTTACACGAAAAAATCAAACACTTATCTGAAGCTCAAATTTTTATTGATGATACTCCAGCTCTTACAATTTTTGAACTACGAGCAAAAGCAAGAAGACTTGTTAAAAATAATAAAATAGGTATTATTATGATTGACTATTTACAATTAATGCATGCTGGAGGGAATGCAGGAAATAGAGAACAAGAAATCTCTACTATTTCTCGTTCTCTTAAAGGAATTGCAAAAGAATTAAAAATTCCTGTCATCGCACTCTCACAAGTAAACAGAGGTGTTGAAAGTAGAACTGGAGTTGGAAGCAAAAGACCTATGCTTTCTGATTTAAGAGAGTCTGGTGCAATTGAACAAGATGCTGATATAGTTACTTTTATTTATAGACCTGAATATTATAAAATATATGAATGGGATAATGGAGATGATTCTAGAGGACAAGCAGAAATTATAATTGCTAAACATAGAAATGGTTCCCTTAATAATGTTAGGTTAAAATTCACTGCCGAATTTGCAAAGTTTACTGATCTAGATTATTTTGAAGAAAATACATTTGAAAATAGCGAACATTCTTCAATGATATCTCTTTCTTCAAAAATGAATAATGATGAAGAAGACCCTTTTTAAAAATAGAATCCTAGTTTGCTTTTTTGTGTTTTTAGTTAGCATCTCAGCAAATGCAACACATATCTTTATTCCAATGGATAATTCCCAAACTAATCATCTTAAAGCTTATGGAATTGCATACTTAGCATTAGAAAAAGGTATTAAAGTTGACTGGTTACTAAACTATCAAGGAGGTAGCTTCTTAATGAAATCAAATTTTGAAATTGAAAATGAATGTAGTATCAGGGGCGTCTTATTTAACTTAATCGCTGACATACAATCAACTAATATTCTTAAATCAATTTCAAGTCCAGAAATTAATCAGGATGTTGTTAGATTAGAAAAAAGCCCCAATATTGCGATTTATTCTCCCAGTAATAAACAACCATGGGATGATGCAGTTACTCTAGCACTATCATATGCAGAAATTCCATACGATATAATATATGATGAAGAAATACTATCAAATTTGTTGCCAATGTATGACTGGCTACACCTGCACCATGAAGATTTTACAGGACAATATGGTAAATTTTATGCAGCGTTTAAAAACGCAACTTGGTATAAAGAGCAACAAAAAGATGCAGAAAAGTTAGCTTTTAAATTAGGATTCCCAAAAGTCTCAAAATCAAAATTAGCTATAGTAAAAGAAATTAAAAAATATATAATTTCCGGTGGATTTTTATTTGCAATGTGTTCAGCTACAGACACATATGACATAGCTTTAGCAGCGGAAGATATAGATATTTGTGCTAAGATGTTTGATGGAGATGGAATCACACCTAATGCTGAAAAATTATTAGACTATAATAAAACTTTAGCTTTTAAAGATTTTACTCTTATTAAAAATCCAAATCAATACGAGTTTTCATCTATTGATGCCACAAGTTCGAGAAAAATTAATGCTAAAACTGATTTTTTTACACTTTTTGATTTTTCAGCAAAATGGGATCCTATTCCTACAATGTTATGTCAAAACCACACAAAAATTATTAAAGGTTTTATGGGACAAACAACTTCTTTTAAAAATAAATTTATTAAATCTAATGTATTGATAATGGGAGAAACAAAATCTTCAAATGAAGCAAGATACATTCATGGCAAACTAGGTAACGGAACATGGACATTCTATGGTGGTCACGATCCCGAAGATTACCAACATAAAGTTGGTGACCCTAAAACTGATTTATCATTACACCCAAACTCTCCTGGATATAGACTAATTTTAAATAATATTTTGTTTCCTGCTGCTAAAAAGAAAAAATTAAAAACTTAATTAACAAAAAATATCTTTTCTTTGTTATACCATTTTTCATAATTCATTAAATATTTCTTTTCAATTAGGTTTCTCTTAATTTTCATTGTAGGTGTTAGAAGTTTATTTTCTACAGTCCATTTTTCATTAATTATAACTAAATTATTAACTTTTTCATAATCATCTAATTTAAGATTAACTTCTTCTAATAATGAACTAAAAATTTCAATAATTTCATTTTTTGGCTTTTGCATACCTACATCAGAAAGCACTATAATTCCTAAAGGTTGTGGCATGCCTATTCCTACTATACAAATTTGCTCTATATTTTTATTTGCTGCTAGCATCATTTCTATTGGTGAAGGAGCAATATACTTTCCCTTGCTGGTTTTAAATAAATCCTTTACTCTTCCTGTTATTCGTAAAAAACCATTTTGATCTATTTCTCCTTCATCACCTGTATGTAGCCATCCATTAACAATAGTTTTATTTGTTTCTTCCTCATCTTTATAATAACCATCCATTAATGCATCGTGTTTAATTAATATTTCTTTATTTTTTGATAATTTAACATCACATAATGGTAAAGCTTGTCCAACTGAACCTATCATTATATTATCATTATAACTAACATGAGAATAGCATGTATTTTCAGTCATTGCATATGCTTCTTGAATATTAATTCCTATGCTTTTAAACCATTTAATTAAAGAAGTTGGAGTAGGCGCTGCACCAGTATATATATTTTTAGTCTTCAATAAGCCTAGTCCTTTCTTGATTTTTTTCTTTATCAAACTAGAAATAATTGGAATTTTTAATAAAAATGTAAGTTTTTGTTGTGGTAACTTAGTTAATATACCTTGCTGAAATTTGGTCCATATTCTAGGAACTCCTAAAAAGACAGTTGGTGATGCTTGTGCCAGATTTGTTGAAAATGTATCTATACTTTCTGCAAAATAAACTTTACCTCCTGTATATAAACTACCCATTTGGACCAAAAGTCGTTCAGCTATATGACATAAGGGTAAATATGAAAAAAATATCTCTTTTTGAAATTTTATTGCTTTAACAGCATTTGATGCAGCAAAACTAAAATTAAAAAACTTATGCATAACTCCTTTTGGACTACCTGTAGTTCCAGACGTATAAATAATTGATGCTATTTCATTACAATCTCTTTCTATATTTTCACTAATTGGCACAACATCTTTTAAAATTTCATTCCACTTAGGATAATCCTCAGAATAAAATGGAAATGTAATACATTGCATTTTTTTTGGAACTCCAGATTTCATACTTTTATAATCATCTAATTTACCAACAAATAATAATTTTGTTTCACTATGCTTAAGAATAATAGATAATGTTTCTGAATTTAAATTTGGATATAAAGGAACAGAAATATGTCCACTCATCATTATAGCCATATCAGTCATCATCCAATGCGCACAATTTTTTGACAATAAACCTATTTTACTATTTATTGGTAAGTTTAAAGATTTTAAATAAGAAGCCATTTTTCTTACTTCTAAAGAAAATTCCTTCCAAGTCCATTCATGAGATTTTCCATTTATAGGTTGAGACAAATAAATTTCATTTGCTTTTTCTACCTCCCATTTATACATCATTTCTAAGGGTGATTTATATTTCATAATAAAAAAAATTTTGTTAGTCAAATTTAAAAATACATAATTTTTAAGCATTATTAACTATTTTAAATAAATGTTGTTATTATATTAGCATAAAATTTATTTTATGGATCCAGAAGACACAATAGATTATAATATTAGAAAAACATGGTATAATATAACTAAAATGTATAATAGAACTGCGAATGAATATATGGCTAGCATGTCATTAGGAATGATAATCTTAAATATTGATGTAATTGATGGAACACCATCAACTCAATTAGGACCTAGAATGGGAATGGAAGCAACCTCTTTATCAAGATCTTTAAACAAATTAGAAGAAGTTGGTGCAATAGAAAGAAAAAGTGATCCAAATGATGGGAGAAAATCTATGATTCATTTAACACAACAAGGACTAGACTGGAGAGATGTTGCTAAAAAAGCTGTATTAGACTTTAATGAACATGTATTTAGTCATTTTAATAAAGATGAAATATCAAACTTTTTTATAATTTTAAAAAAAATCAATAAAATTATTGATGATAAAAAGTAAACATATTAACAATGAATTTTAAAGATTTTAATTTTAGTAAAAAATTAGAAGAAGGACTTAAAATGATGGGTTTTAATAACCCAACACCAATTCAGAAAAAAGCTATTCCTGTTATACAGGAAAATAGTGATCTAATTGCGATTGCACAAACAGGAACTGGCAAAACAGCTGCGTTTGTACTTCCTATTTTAGATAAACTAGCTAAAGAATCAACTCAAAGCAATCAAGTTAATACGATAATTATTGCCCCAACCAGAGAATTAGCAAAACAAATTGATAGGCAAGTAGAAGGATTTGCATATTTTACAAACTCAACATCATTTCCTATTTATGGTGGAGGAACTGGATTAGAATTTGAACATCAAAAAGATGCGTTAAAAAAAGGCACTGATATTATTATCTGTACACCAGGAAGATTACTAGCTCATTTAGATTTCAATTACTTCAACACATCAAAAATTAAACACTTTGTATTAGATGAAGCAGATAGAATGCTTGATATGGGTTTTTATGATGATATAATTAGAATTTATAAATCATTACCAAAAAATGTACAAATTCTTTTGTTTTCAGCTACAATGCCTAATAAAATTAGAACACTTGCAAATAAAATTCTTAAAAACCCAAAAAGAATAAGTTTATCAATTTCACAACCTGCAGTTGGAATTAAACAGTTAGCATATTTATGTCATGAAAATCAAAAAATTGAAACTTTACAAAAAATTATAAATACCAAATTTAAAAGACTGAACCATATACTGATTTTTGCTTCAAGTATTAAAAATGTAAAGAAAATTAAATATATTTTACTTACTAGAGGTATTAAATCTTCAGAAATGCATTCAGGATTAAATCAAGATTTAAGAGAAGAAACTATAAACGATTTTAAAAATAAAAAAATTAAAATTTTAATTGCCACAGACATTTTATCTAGAGGTATAGATATTAACGGAATTGATCTAGTTATTAATTATGAAGTTCCACATGACCCTGAAGATTATATTCATAGAATTGGTAGAACTGCTAGAGCAAAAAAAAAGGGAACCGCAATTACTTTGGTTTCTCATCAACAGAAGCAAAATTTTCTTAAAATTGAAAAATTTGTAAAAAACAAAATACATAGAATAATTATATAAAAATTGATAAAATAAAAATGTTATTTATTTTTGAATATTCTATTTTAAGAAGAAATAAATAATTTTATGCTATTTAACTCAATAGATTTTGCAATTTTCCTTCCAATTATATTTATTATTTATTGGTTATTCGGTAATAAATCTAAACAGGCACAAAATTTCATATTACTAATAGCAAGCTATTTATTCTATAGCTTTTGGGATTATCGATTCTTATTTCTAATTATTTTAAGCTCAACAATTGATTATCTTGTAGGAATAAAAATCTCAAATTCTTCTAAAAAAAATGAAAAAAAAAATTGGTTAATATTTAGTGTTTCTACAAACATTGGTCTTTTATTTTTTTTTAAATACTACAATTTTTTTATAGATAACTTTATAAATACGTTTACCTTATTAGGTGGGGAATTTGAGCACTCAAATTTATATATAATTTTACCTGTAGGAATTAGTTTTTATACATTTCAAACAATAAGTTACTCAATAGATATTTATAGAAACAAAATAAAGCCAACAAAAAATATTATTTCTTTCTTTAGCTACGTAAGTTTTTTTCCTCAATTGGTTGCTGGACCAATTGAAAGAGCAACAACTCTTCTGCCACAATTTTATAAAAAAAGACATTTTAATTATATTGAAAGTGTTAATGGATTAAAACAAATATTATGGGGTTTATTTAAGAAAATAGTCATTGCAGACAATTGCGCGCTTGTAGTGAACGATATTTTTTTAAATTATTCACAATATTCTGGAACTACATTAGTTTTAGGTGCAATTTTTTTTGCATTTCAAATATATTGTGATTTTTCAGGTTATTCAGATATCGCTATAGGAACAGCAAAATTATTTGGGTTAAATCTTATGCAAAACTTTTCATTCCCTTACTTTTCAAGAGATATTGCAGAATTTTGGAGAAGATGGCATATTTCGTTGACTACTTGGTTTAAAGATTATATTTATATTCCTTTAGGTGGTAGTCGAGTAAGTAAAATAAAAATAATCAGAAACATAATAATTATTTTTGTTCTAAGTGGATTTTGGCACGGAGCAAATTGGACATTTATTATATGGGGATTAATAAATACAATATATTTCTTACCATTAATTTTATCCAATCACAATAGAAAACATATAAAAATTATACAAAGCAATTCTTTTTTACCAAGCTTTTCAGATTTAAGAAAAATAATTTTAACCTTTTTTTTAGTTACATTTTCTTGGATTTTTTTTAGAGCTGAAAATACAAATCATGCATTTTCATACATTTATCATATGTTCACAAATCTTTACTTTGAAAGTCTTAATATTTCAGTGCCAAATATTAACATATTAAAATTTTCCATTTTAATAATTTTTCTTTTAATGATTGAATGGTTTGGAAAAGAGGGTAATTATGCTCTTGAGAAATTTAGCTCAAAGTGGAATAAAATTATTAAATGGAGTTTTTATTATTTTATTTTGTTTCTTATATTTATTTATAGTAAAAATAAACAAGAATTTATTTATTTTCAGTTCTGATGAAATTATTTATAAAAAAAATATTACTTTTTATTTTACCAATTATAATATTTGTTATTTCTATAGACGGTTATTTAAGAAACATTAATTCACTTTATCAAGAAAAAAATATCACTCTTAAAAAAAATGCAGATAAAATTGAAGTACTTATATTAGGAAACTCTCATGCAAACTATGGAATTAATCCAAAATTTTTTAATTTATATGCTTTTAATACCGCAAACTTAGGACAATCAATTTTCTTTGACAAAGAAATTACAATAAGAAATCTAGATTTAATGAAAAAACTAAAATATGTTCTTATCAGTTTAGATTACCATTCATTGTACTTCTCTAAACAGAGAGGAGAAAGAAATATCTGGTCTTACTATGGAAATGGAATAAAGTATCCAAATGAAAATTATTTCAAAGCAAATTTATCTCCACTAATTTTTGGATACTCTCCTTTAATTTCATATTCGCTTATAAAAAAAGATCTAAAATCAAGATGGAATAGAAAAAAATTCAGTAATTATATAAATTTTGACACTGAAGCTGGAGTTGATAAAACAGATACTATAATTCAAGGATTCATTGGTTTTACTGGTACAGAAGAAAAATCGTTTAATTTAAATTGGTATAAAAATAGAATTAGTAATTTTAACAAATTAATTACTCAATCTAACGAAAAAAAAATTGTTCTTGATGAAATCAATCAACTTTTATCAACTCTAAAAAATAAAAATATTACACCAATTTTTTTTTCCACACCTACATATAAAGATTATAACTTATTTCTTGACAAGAGTATAATTTTTCAAAATGATTCTATCATAAAAAAAATCTGTCAAGAGAATAATATAGAATTTTGGGATTATGCTATTAATAATAATTTTAAAAAATCAGATTTTTTCAATCCGGATCACTTAAATAAAAAGGGAGCTAAAAAATTTAGCAAACTAATTAACAAGAAATTAAATGATTATATAATAAACTAACGAGTCAAAATTTTAGTATGATGTGGTTTAATTCTTGCATCAATTACTGGAGTGGAACATGAAAAGTGTTTATTAATAATTTTAGAATTTAGTCCATAAATGTCATGAGAAGGATTAGATCTAGTAAAAGTAATCCACAACCAATCCTCAAAAGAAATAGTATTTGGAAAAATATCATCAATTAAAGTAACCATAGCAAGTTCAATAATATTTTCTTTTTCCAAACATAAAATCAAATCATTGATATTACCATTTCCATGAACAATCATGTTACCTGGACTCAGTAAATATTTTTTGTTAAACCCTTTTGGCAAATCAAATTCATGTAGTTTTTCAACTAAATTTCTTTTATCATCTCCTGCTACTGCAATCACTACTTTAGAACCCTCATTTAGAGCTTCTCCAGAATAATCTAATGTATCAATTGTTGTTTTAGTATAAAAATGTAAATCTCTATTCCAATTAACCTTTCTAAAAATATGTGAAAAATAAGATTTTTTATCTTCAATATTAGGAGCTTGATCTTGATCACAAATAAAAAGATATTTAGCCAAAGACATTTGACCAGTACCTAAGATATGATTTGCAATTGTTAAGAGCTCTTGCGGTTTTTTTATTGGATTATATGGAGTATATCTTTCACTTCCTATGGCAAGAAGTAAGGGGTGAACTCCAGCTTCATCAACTGCATTTACTGCTTTCAAGCCAGGGATTTCCTTTTCAATTGCTTTATCTGTAATATCATGAATTAACTTACCAAAAAAGGAATCTTCTTGAGGTGGCCTACCAACAACAGTAAAAGGCCAAACTGCGTCTTTCTTTGCATATACTTTAGCAACTTTTAAAACAGGAAAATCATGTATTACACTATAATAACCCAAATGATCTCCAAAAGGACCTTCTGGTTTTACATCATTAGGAAAAATCTCTCCACAAATCACGAAATCTGCGTCATTTGAAATTATAAACCCTTCTTTTATTGAATATCTAAATCTTCTTTTTGCCAAAACTCCAGCAAAAGAAACTTCAGACATACCTTCAGGTAATGGCATTACTGCAGCGAAAGTGTGAGCAGGTGGTCCCCCAATAAATATAGAAACCTTAAGGGGCAAATTTTTATCATTTGCATTTTTTTGATGCACTCCAATACCTCTATGAATTTGATAATGCATTCCAATCTCCTTGTTTAAAATATATTTATTTCCTGTTAACTGAATTCTATACATTCCTAAATTAGAATTTAGGATACCAGGATTATTAATATCTTCACTATATACCTGAGGTAAAGTAATAAATGCTCCACCATCTTCTTTCCATGATTTTATCTTTGGAAGATCGTTAATAGAAATTTCTTCAAAATTTTTAGAAAATCTTACTTTCTTTGGAATTGCATATAATGCATGTGATGCTGCATATAATGAAGAAATAGGGTTTTTTAAAACACTTATTGGATTAGTTTTTATTCTGATTAAATCTTTAACTATTGACAGACTTTTTCTAAATAAAAATTTACTTCTTTTTAAAGAACCAAATAAGTTTGATACTGCTGGATATTTGGTGTTTTTAATATTTTTAAAAAAAATTGCTTTACCTTGACTTTGAAATTCTTTTAAGTGAATACTAGCCATCTCTAGTTCAGGATCTACCAACTTAGAAATTACTTTTAACTCATTATTTTCTTTTAAGTCTAGAACACAATCTTTAATACTTTTATAACTCATTCAAATTATATCAAATTTTATCTCAATCTAACGTTGATTTATATCTAAATATTTTCTATAATTGTTACCAGTGTACACTTGCCTTGGCCTTCCAATTGGTTCATTATTCTCTCTCATTTCTTTCCATTGGGCGATCCATCCTGGAAGTCTACCTAAAGCAAACATAACAGTAAACATATCTGTAGGAATTCCAAGTGCCCGATAAATAATACCAGAGTAAAAATCTACATTTGGGTATAAATTTCTAGTTTTAAAATACGAATCATTTAAAGCAACTTTTTCAAGCCTCATTGCAATATCTAAAACAGGATCATTTATTCCTAATTGATCTAAAACCTCATGAGCTGCTTTTTTAATTATTTTTGCTCTTGGATCAAAACTTTTATAAACTCTATGACCAAAACCCATTAATCTAAAAGGATCCGACTTATCCTTTGCCTTAGAAATATATTTATCTACATCTCCGCCACTTTGTTTAATTTGCTCTAGCATCTCTATTACAGCTTGATTAGCACCGCCATGCAATGGTCCCCAAAGAGCAGCTATTCCAGCAGATATTGAAGCGTATAAACTAGCATGAGAAGAACCAACTATTCTGACTGTTGAGGCAGAACAATTTTGTTCGTGATCTGCATGTAGAATCAATAATTTATTAAGCGCTTTAGTTATGACTGGATTTATTTTATACTCAAAAGTTGGAAGAGAAAACATCATTCTAATAAAATTTGAACAATAATCTAAACGATTATCAGGATATACTACTGGCTGTCTCATTCTATTCTTAAAACTCCAAGCCGCTAATGTAGGTAGTTTTGCTATTGCTCTAATAATTGTACCATTAATTTCATCAGATGAACGATTAGGATCAAGAGATTTTGGATAAAATGCAGTCAAAGATGAAACTAGAGAACCTAGAACACCCATCGGATGTGAATTTGATGGAAATCCATCTAAAATAGATTTAACATCTTCATGAACTAAAGTATGCTCTGAAATATTATTAGTAAAATTATCAAGTTCTTTTTTATTAGGAAGTTCCCCATAAATTAATAGATATGCAACTTCTAGAAAAGAGGATTTTTCAGCTAATTCTTCAATTGCATAACCTCTATATCTTAATATACCTTTTTCTCCGTCTAAAAAAGTAATAGAACTCAAAGTAGATCCAGTATTTTTATATCCTCTATCTAATGTAATAAGATTAAGGTCGCTTCTTAATTTACTAATATCTACTGCCATTTCATCTTCAGTTCCTTTAATGACGGGTAAAGTATACGTCTTTCCGTTAAATTTTATTTCAACTACTTTTTCCATATTTTTTTTACTTTATATATTTAAAATCTTTTCCTAAATAGCATGCCTTGCTTCCCAAAATCTCTTCAATTCTTAACAATTGATTGTATTTTGCAACCCTATCAGATCTAGATACTGATCCTGTTTTTATTTGTCCAGTATTTAATCCTACAGATAAGTCAGCTATAATAGTATCTTCTGTCTCTCCAGATCTGTGACTCATTACTGTTGTAAACAAATTATCTTGCGCCATTTTGATAGCATCTACTGTCTCTGAAAATGTACCTATTTGATTAACTTTAATTAAAATAGAGTTAGCTATATTCTTATCGATACCTTTTTTTAATCTGTCAACATTAGTTACAAATAAATCATCACCTACTAATTGTATTCTATCTCCAATAGATCTAGTAAGATGTTCCCACCCTGACCAATCATCTTCATCCAGTCCATCTTCAATAGAAATAATTGGATACTTGTTAACCCAACCTTTCCAAAACGAAACTAATTCAGAAGATGTTAACTTCTCTCCACTTGATTGATGAAAATGATATAATCCTTCTTTTTTATTATAAAATTCTGAAGCTGCAGCATCAATTGCAATATAAATGTCTTTTCCTTCAACATAACCTGCTGATTTAATAGCTTTAATTACTAACTCTATAGCTAACTCATTTGATTTTATATTAGGAGCAAAACCACCCTCATCTCCAACATTCGTAGAAAGACCTAAGTTAGACAACTCACTTTTTAAATAATGAAAAACCTCAGTTCCCATTCTAAGCGCATCAGAAAATGTGTTAGCTCCAACTGGCATAATCATAAATTCTTGAAAGTCTATAGAATTATCAGCATGAGAACCTCCATTAAGAATATTCATCATGGGAATTGGTAATTTCATCATATTATTTTTATTAACATATTTAAATATATGCATCCTTTCTTCTTTAGCAGCTACTTTAGTACAAGCCAAAGAAACAGCTAACATGGCATTAGCACCTAAATTTGATTTGTTTTTTGTTCCATCCAAATCAATAATTTTACTGTCAATTTTTGACTGATCATTAACGGACATTCCTTTAAGGTTATCTTTTAAAATTGAATTAATATTTTTTACAGCATTTAAGACTCCTTTTCCTAAATACTTATTATTATCATTGTCTCTTAACTCAACTGCCTCATACTTTCCTGTTGAAGCACCTGAAGGAACCGATGCTCTACCAACAAAATTTTTAGTATATACCTCCGCCTCAACAGTAGGATTACCTCTTGAATCTAATATTTGTCTTGCTTTAATATCAATTATTTTACTCATTTTTATTTTTTTAAATTACTTATAAAAGTATCAAACAAATATCTTGAATCATGAGGACCTGGAGAAGATTCTGGGTGAAATTGAACTGAAAAACAATTTTTATCTTTTAATTTTATTCCTTCTATTGTTCCATCATTTAAATTTAAATGAGTTACTTCTATATTGGAATGCTTCTCAACATCCTCCTTAGAAATACTAAATCCATGATTCTGAGAAGTTACTTCGGCTTTTCCTGTTACAACATTAATAACTGGATGGTTTATACCTCTGTGTCCATTATGCATCTTATATGTTGATATTCCTTCAGACAATGCAATCACTTGATGTCCTAAACAAATTCCAAATACTGGAGAACCATCGTTTGTGATTTTTTTAACTTCATTAACAATTTCCGGCATAGCAGAAGGATCTCCTGGACCATTTGATAAAAAGTATCCATCAGGATTCCATTGTTTAATTTCAGAATATTTTGTTTTCATTGGAAAAACTTTTAGATAACAATCTCTTTCAACGAAACATCTTAAAATATTTTTTTTGATTCCTAAATCTAAAACGGCTATTTTATATTTTGCATTAGAATTTCCTACAAAATAAGTTTCTTTTGTAGAAACATAAGATGATAATTCCAATCCTTCCATTGATGGTACTTTCTGTAATTCTTTTTTTAATATATTTATATCTGTTATAGATGTTGATATAATTGCATTCATAGCCCCTTTATCTCTAATATGTCTAACAACAGCTCTAGTATCAACATCTGAAATTATAATTTTATCATACTTTATAAAATATTCTTCTAAATTGCCATCCGCTAATTTTCTCGAATAACCATTATTAAAATTTTTACAAATCAAACCTGAAATCTTTATATTTTCAGATTCAACTTCATCTTTATTAACTCCATAATTTCCAATATGCGCGTTAGTAGTAATCATTAGTTGACCATAATAAGAAGGATCAGTAAATACTTCTTGATATCCCGTCATTCCTGTATTAAAACATAATTCTCCAGTAGAAAATCCAGGAACACCAACTCCTTTACCATAAAAAATTGTACCATCTTCTAATAATAAAACTGCTGATTTTTTCTTTTTATATTTCATTTAAAAACTTCTTCATTTAAAATTTATACTCAAAAAAAAGGATAAAACAAAATATGCTTTATCCTTTCTAAAAATAAAAGTTATAGCTTATTTTAATTATTTTCTTTTTTATTTTTTTCGTCCATAGATTCTTGTTTATTTTCTACATCTTTATCCTCTACTGGTTGCTCTTTAATAGCCTTATCCTCTACTGGTTGCTCTTTAACAGCTTTATCCTCTACTGGTTGCTCTTTAACAGCTTTATCCTCTACTGGTTGCTCTTTAATAGCCTTATCCTCAACAGATTGCTCTTTAATAGCCTTATCCTCAACAGATTGCTCTTTAACAGCTTTATTATCTACAGATTGCTCTTTAACAGCTTTATCATCTACAGATTGCTCTTTAACAGCCTTATCTTCTACAGATTGCTCTTTAACAGCCTTATCATCTACAGATTGCTCTTTAACAGCCTTATCTTCTACAGATTTTTCTTCTAAAATAGTATTATCTAAACTATTGTTTTGATTTTTCTTTCTTGTTCTTCTAGATTTCTTTCTTTTTGGTTTATCTGAAATGTAATCCTCATTATAATCAACAAATTCAACATAGGCCATTTGAGCATTATCTCCAAGTCTATTACCCAGCTTTAAAATCCTAATGTAACCACCTGATCTGTTAAAAACCTTTGTAGATATTTCTCCAAATAACTCAGATATTGCATTTTTTTGTTTTAAATATGAAAAGACTATTCTTCTTGAGTGGGTTGTATCTTTTTTAGATTTTGTAATCAATGGCTCAATATAAATACGTAGTGCTTTAGCTTTAGCTAATGTAGTTTTTATTCTTTTATGTTCAATAAGTGAACATGCCATATTAGCAAGCATAGATTTTCTATGCGCAGCTTTTCTTCCTAAATGATTAAACTTCTTACCGTGTTTCATATTAATTATTCATTATCTAAATTATATTTACCAATATCAAAACCGAAAGTTAAGCCTTTTTCAGCAATTAAGTCTTCCAATTCTGATAAAGATTTTTTACCAAAATTTCTAAATTTTAACATATCAGATTTTTTAAAAGAAACTAATTCACCAAGCGTATATACCTCTGCTGTCTTTAAACAATTTAATGCTCTAACTGAAAGTCCAAACTCTGTCAATTCAGTTTTTAACAATTGACGCATGTGTAATGTATCTTCATCAAAATCTTCAATTGTATCTTGTTCAAGATTAATCTTTTCATCAGAAAAAAGCATAAAATGTTGGATTAAAATCTTAGACGCTTCAGTTAAAGCTTGCTTTGGGTCAATAGAACCATCTGTAGTAATATTAATATTTAATTTTTCAAAATCTGTCTTCTGCCCTACACGATAATCCTCAATATTATAATTTACATTTTTAATTGGTGTAAAAATTGAATCAATTGCAATTGTACCAATAGGTGTATCATCAATTTGGTTAAGTTCTGCTGGAACATAACCTCTTCCTTTTGATATAGTAAATTCCATTTCGAATGATACTTTTTGATCTAATTCACATATTAAATGCTCAGGATTTAAAACTTGAAAATTGGACAAACTACTAGCAATGTCAGCACCTGTAATACTATCTTTCTTACTTACTTTCAATGTTGCTGTTTCATCTTCTACTGAATCAATTTGTTGTTTAAACCTAATTTGTTTAAGATTTAAAATTATTTCAGTAACATCCTGTACTACTCCATCGATGCTTGAAAATTCATGATCTACTCCAGCAATTTTTATTGATGTAATTGCATATCCTTTTAAAGATGAAAGTAAAACTCTTCTTAATGCATTACCAACTGTTAAACCATAGCCAGGTTCTAGAGGACGAAACTCAAATTGTCCATGGTTCAGCTCTTCATTTATCATTACTACTTCATCAGGTTTTTGAAAATTTAAAATTGACATATCTATTTATTTTTAATTATTTTTATTTAGAATATAACTCTACTATTAATTGTTCTTTAATATTTTCAGGAATTTGACTTCTTTCAGGTGAAGATACTAACTTGCCTATCATTGTTTCAGAATTAAACTCTAGCCACTCCATTTTATTTGAATTATATTTTAATGAGTTAGAAACAACTTCTAATGATTTTGATCTTTCCCTTACAGAAATTAAATCTCCAATTTTTAATGAGTATGAAGGGATATTACAATTCTTACCATTAACATTAATATGTTTATGTGTTACAAGTTGTCTTGCTGCTCTTCTAGTAGGAGCAATACCTAATCTGTAAACAATATTATCTAGACGAACTTCACACATTTTTAACAGATTCTCTCCAGTTACACCTTTTCTTCTTAAAGCTTCTTTGAAAAGGTTAGAAAATTGTTTCTCTAAAATACCATAAGTAAATTTTGCTTTTTGTTTTTCTGCTAATTGTATTCCATATTCAGATTGCTTACCTCTTCTTTTTTGAGTACCATGTTGACCCGGTGGATATGATTTTTTTGCTAATGCCTTATCTGGACCAAAGATTGGCTCACCAAATTTTCTTGCAATTCTTGAAGTAGGACCTGTATATCTTGCCATATTTTATTCTATTAATTAATTAAACTCTTCTCTTTTTAGGAGGACGACAACCATTATGAGGAAGTGGTGTTACATCAATAATTTCAGTAACAATTATTCCTGAATTATGTATGGTTCTAATAGCTGATTCTCTTCCTTGTCCAGGACCCTTAACATAAACCTTAACTCTTTTCAATCCTTTTTCAAGAGCTATTGTTGCACAATTTTCCGCAGCCATTTGAGCTGCATATGGTGTGTTTTTTTTAGATCCTTTAAAACCCATTTTTCCTGCAGATGACCAAGATATAACTTGACCCATCTTATTAGTTAAAGATATTATTATATTGTTGAATGTTGCTTGTATATGAGCTTGTCCTTCTACTTCAACTTTAACTTTATTCTTCTTTATTGATTTTGCCATAATAAATTATATTAATTATTATTTCTTTTTATTAGCTACAGTTTTTCTTTTCCCCTTTCTTGTTCTAGAATTATTTTTAGTTTTTTGACCTCTTAAAGGCAAACCCATTCGATGACGAATACCTCTATAACAACCAATATCCATTAACCTTTTAATATTCATTTTACTCTCTGCTCGTAATTCCCCTTCAACAATATATTTATCGGCAATTATTGATCTTATGGAATTAGTTTGATCATCTGTCCAATCCTGAACTTTAATATTTTCTGATACTTTAGCTTCTTTCAAAATTGATTTTGAGTATGATAATCCTATACCATAAATGTAAGTTAATCCAATAACTCCTCTTTTATTTTTTGGTAAATCAATACCTTTAATTCTAGCCATAATTTATCCTTGTCTTTGTTTATACCTTGGATTCTTTTTGTTTATCACATAAAGACGTCCTTTTCTCTTAACAATCTTACAATCTTCACTTCTTTTTTTAATTGATGCTCTTACTTTCATATTTTTAATATCTGTATGTTATTCTTCCTTTACTTAAATCATATGGAGACATTTCAAGCTTTACTTTATCTCCAGGAAGAAGTTTAATATAAAACTTTCTCATTTTACCTGAGATATGTGCAACTATTTCGTGACCATTCTCTAATTCAACACGAAACATTGCATTTGACAATGCTTGAGTAATTGTTCCATCTAATTCTATGTTAGCTTGTTTAGCCATTTATTTTATTTTCAATCAAATTAAAATTTGATAATATTTCCGCTTTATTTTCTCGAACAACTATAGTATGTTCAAAATGTGCAGATGGTAATTTATCAAATGTTGTTATTGTCCAACCATCATTATGTTGCATAATTCTCTTACTACCTAAGTTTATCATTGGTTCAATTGCTATCACTAATCCTTCTTTTAGAACTAATCCTTTACCATTGGATCCATAATTCATAACTTCTGGAGATTCATGTAAATTTTTACCAATTCCGTGACCTACAAGTTCTCTAACTACGCCATAACCATGTTTCTCAGTATGATTTTGAATAGCAAAACCAATATCTCCCAAGGTGTTTCCAGCAATTGCAACGTCAATTGCTAAATACAATGATTCTTTAGTAACTTCAAGTAACTTACTAACCTCCTTATCTATTTCTCCAACTGAATAAGTATAAGCTGAATCACCATAAAATCCATTCATTAAAACTCCACAATCCACAGACAATATATCTCCGTTTTTAAGTGAATTACTATTTGGTATTCCATGAACAACTTGTTCATTTGGAGAGGCACAAAGAGTATTAGGAAAACCTTGATAGCCTTTAAAAGCAGGTTCTCCACCATGATCTCTTATATACTCTTCAGCTATTTTGTCTAGCTGTAATGTTGTAATCCCAGGTTTAATGAGAGTAGCTATTTCAGCATGAGTATTCGCAACAAGTAAAGAACTGTTTCTTATTAAATCTATTTCCTCTTCATTCTTGTAAAAAATCATAAAATACGATTTTTACATCATACTTGGACCGGAAGATTTACCTTTAATTCTTCCAGAATCCATTAAACCATCATAATGTCTCATCAACAAATGACTTTCTATTTGTTGTAAAGTATCTAAAATCACTCCAACTAATATCAACAAAGATGTTCCTCCATAAAACTGAGCAAACTGTATATTTACACCTCCTGCCATAGCAAAAGCTGGTAAAATTGCAACAAAACCAAGAAATAATGATCCTGGCAAGGTTATTTTTGACATTACAGAATCTAAATATTCAGAAGTAGCTCTACCTGGCTTAATACCTGGAATAAATCCTCCATTCTTCTTCATATCATCTGCCATTTGATTTGGATTTACAGTAATTGCTGTATAAAAATAAGTAAATAAAACTATCATTACAAAAAATAATAAATTATACCAAAAACCTCCAAAATCAGTAAGAACTGCAGCAATGCCTTGAAGATTTTCATTATCTGAAAAACCAACTAAAGTTATCGGGACAAACATTATTGCTTGAGCAAAAATAATAGGCATAACTCCAGCAGCATTTACTTTTAAAGGGATAAACTGTCTTACACCACCATATTGTTTATTTCCAATAACTCTTTTGGCATATTGTACTGGTATTCTTCTTGTTCCTTGAACTAATAAAATTGATACCATTATTACAATCAATAAAGCAACCATTTCAACCATAAATATAACTAATCCACCACCTGCACTTCCTAATGCTGATACAAATTCTTGCATTAATGATTGAGGAAAACTAGCAATAATACCTATCATAATTAGCAATGAAATTCCATTACCAATTCCTCTATCAGTAATCTTTTCTCCTAACCACATAACAAACATAGTACCTGTAACCAAAATTATTATTGATGACATCCAGAAAGTTCCAGGATCAAGTAAAAAAGCTGAATCAGGTAATGTTGCTTTAAGATTAGCTATATATCCAGGAGCTTGCCCTCCAGTTATTAAAATTGTTAAATACCTTGTAATATTATTTATTTTTCTTCTCCCACTTTCACCCTCTCGTTGTAACTTTTGAAAGTAAGGAATAGCCATTCCTAGCAACTGAACTACAATAGATGCAGAAATATAAGGCATAATCCCAAGAGCGAAAACTGAAGCTTGAGAAAAAGCCCCACCAGTAAACATGTTTAATAGCCCTAATAAACCTTCAGATGTCTGATCTTGTAAAGCAGAAAGCTGAGAAGGATCTACTCCAGGAATTACTACAAAAGAACCAAATCTATAAATTGCTAGAATACCTAGAGTAACAAGAATACGATTTCGTAAATCTTCAATATTCCAAATATTTTTTACAGTTTCGATTAATTTTCTCATTTTAAATTATTCAATAATATTAACTTTTCCTCCTAATTTTTCAATTATTTCAATAGCCTTTGAAGAAAATGCATTAGCAGTAATTTCTATCTTAGCTTTGAATTCACCTCTAGCCAAAATTTTAACTAAATCTTTTTTTTGTACTAATCCATTTTTAATCAATAATTCTTTTGAAACTTTGTCTTTAATCTTTTTGTCATCAAATAAATTCTGAATTGTATCTAAATTAACTACATTATATTCTTTCCTGTTAGGATTTGTAAATCCAAATTTAGGAACTCTCCTTTGAAGCGGTTGTTGACCACCTTCAAATCCTATTTTCCTTGAATATCCAGATCTAGATTTTGCGCCTTTGTGACCTCTTGTAGAAGTACCACCTCTTTTAGACCCTTCACCTCTTCCAATTCTTTTTCTATTTTTAACAGCACCTTCAGCAGGTTTTAAATTATGTAATTCCATGATACTAAATAATTTTAATTAAATGTTTAACTTTTTTTATCATTCCTAAAATTTGAGGTGACGATTCAAACTCTACAATTGAATTAATTTTTTTCAGACCTAAGGCATCTAAGGTTCTTTTTTGATCTTTAGGTCTACCTATTCTACTTCTTACTTGTTGTATCTTAATTTTAGTCATTTTTTTAACAAATTATATTCTAACCATTAAACACATTTTCCATTTTAATACCTCTCTGAACTGCTATGGTTCTTGGATCTCTAAGTGATAATAAAGCTTTAAGTGTTGCCTTAACTAAATTATGTGGATTTGAAGATCCTTTTGACTTTGCTAAAACATCTTTTACTCCAGCACTTTCTAAAACAGCTCTCATTGCTCCACCTGCTTTAACACCGGTTCCATTTGAAGCCGGCTTAATAAAAACTCGTGAACCACTGTATTTAGCAAGTTGTTCATGTGGAATTGTTCCTTTATAAATAGGAACTCTAACTAAATTCTTTTTTGCTGATTCAATAGCCTTTTGAATAGCAGTAGCAACATCTTTAGATTTTCCTAACCCTATTCCGATTATATTCTTTTCATCACCAACTACTACAATTGCAGAAAACCTAAATGCTCTTCCTCCTTTTGTTACTTTAACAACTCGTTGAACACCAACTAGTCTATCCTTTAGTTCTATGTCAGCTGCAACTCTAACTCTTTTATTTTGTGCTATCTTTAACATAATTATTTTTTAAAATTTTAAACCCGAATCTCTTGCAGATTCAGCCAAAGCCTTTATTCTACCATGATATAAAAATCCTCCTCTATCAAATACAACAGTTTCAATTCCTTTTTCCTTAGCATTTTTTGCAATTAATTTTCCAACAGCCTTTGCTTGATCTATTTTTGTTTTTGCATCTAATTTAAGCGATTTATCCATTGAAGAAGCAGAAGTAATTGTTATTGAAGAATTATCATCAATCAATTGTGCATAAATTTGTTTATTAGATCGATATACTGAAAATCTTGGTCTATTAGAAGTGCCAAAAATTTTTTTTCTTATAGCGTATCTAACCTTTAATCTAGATTCTTTTTTTGATTTTATCATTTTATCAATTTTTAACTTGCTGCTGTTTTACCAGCTTTTTTACGTACATATTCTCCTAAATATCTAATTCCCTTACCTTTATAAGGCTCTGGTTTTCTTTCTGCTCTTATACGAGCAGCTATTGAACCAACGAGTTGTTTGTCACAACCAAAAATAGTTATGATGGGAGCTTTACCCTTTTCTGTCTCAGCTGTTACTTTGATTTCACTAGGTATTGAAAAAACTACATTATGAGAATATCCAATAGAAATATCTAAATTATTTCCTTGCATACTAGCTCTGTAGCCTACTCCTCTTAATTCTAATTCCTTTTTAAATCCAATTGAAACTCCTTGTACCATATTGTTAACTAATGATCTATACAAGCCATGCTTTGCTTTGACATCCTTACTTTCTGAATTTCTTGTTAAGGACACTGTATTTTCAGTAATTTTAAATTCTATTTGATTAGAATTAATAAACTGATTTAACTCACCTAGCTTACCTTTAACTGAAATAAAACCATCAGTATAGCTCACAGAAACTCCTTCTGGTATTGATATTTGACTATTTCCTATTCTTGACATTTTACAATATAATTTATTAATATATATGACAAATTACCTCTCCACCTACATTTAATCGTTTTGCTTCTTTATCGGTAATAACACCCTTTGAAGTAGAAAGTATTGCTATTCCTAAACCATTAATTACCCTAGGTAAATTCTTTGAATCAGCATATTTTCTTAATCCAGGCTTACTTACTCTGAGTAATTTTGTTATAGCAGGTAAATTTGTTTGTTTATTATACTTTAAAGCTAATTTAATATTACCTTGATTATTATCTGTATCCTCAAACTTAAAATTTAAGATATAACCTTGATCAAATAAAATCTTAGTGATAGCTTTCTTCATTCTTGAAGAAGGAATATCTAATACTTTAATCTTAGCCATTTGAGCATTTCTAATTCTAGTTAAATAATCTGCGATTGGATCTGTGTACATATCTTTTAAATATTTTTTTAATTTACCAACTTGCTTTTTTAATACCAGGAATCAATCCAAAATTAGCCATTTCCCTAAACATTACTCTTGAAACACCAAATTGTCTCATGTAACCTTTAGGTCTTCCTGTTAATTTACATCTATTATGCATCCTTACAGGAGATGCATTTCTAGGTAGTTTTTGTAAACCTTCAAAATCACCAGCTTCTTTTAAAGCAGCTCTTTTTTTTGCATATTTAGCAACACATTTTGCTCTTTTAATTTCTCGAGCTTTCATTGATTCTTTAGCCATTTTCTGTACTTTATTTATGTTTTTTTATTCAATTTTTTCTTTGTTTGAAGCACCTTGAACATTAACCTCATTTTCTTTAGATGTATTCTTTTCTTTATCAACTAAAACTGAATCATTCTCTACTGTTTTATCTTCTTTAATCTGTTTATGAGAATTATTGCCTTTAAAAGGTAAACCAAGTTCTTTTAAAAGAACTAATGCTTCATTGTCAGTATTTGCATTTGTAACAAATGTGATATCCATTCCTGTTACTTTATTAATTTTATCAATACTAATCTCAGGAAAAGCAATTTGTTCTTTAATTCCTAAAGTATAATTCCCTCTTCCATCAAAACCTTTTGCAGATATTCCATTAAAATCTCTTACTCTAGGAAGAGTTGATGTAACAAACCTATCCAAAAATTCATACATTCTATCACTTCTTAGAGTTACCATAACACCAACCGGCATTCCTTTTCTTAACTTGAAATTAGAAATATCTTTTTTTGATTTTGTTAAAACTGCTTTCTGTCCTGTAATTATCGTCATTTCTTTTTGTGCAGCTTCTATTTGTTTCTTATCAGTAACTGCATTGACTCCTTGATTAAGACATATCTTAAGCAATTTAGGTACTTGCATAACTGACTTATAATTCTTTTGAAGATTATTTATTATCTCCTTATTATATTTCTTTTTTAGTCTTGGAATATATTTCATCACTTAATTTCTTCACCAGATTTTTTAGAAAATCTAATTATTTTTTTTGTTTCTTTATCTTTTCTTCTACCAACTTTTGTAGGCTCTCCAGATTTTGGATCTATCAGCATCAAATTAGAGATATTGATTTTTGACTCTTGTTTAATTATTCCTCCTTGAGGATTTGCTGATGTAGGTTTCGAATGCTTTGAGATCATATTAACACCTTCAACCATAGCCATATTTTCTTTTGGATAAATCCTAATAACCTTTCCCTTCACTCCTTTGGAATTACCAGTAGTTACTAAAACATTATCATTCTTTTTTATTTTTATTTTTACTCTCATCATTTTTAAAAACATTTATAGCACTTCAGGTGCTAACGAAATAATCTTAATAAAATCATTATCTCTTAATTCTCTAGCCACTGGACCAAATACACGTGTTCCTTTCATTTGTTCATTTTCATCTATGATTACACATGCATTATCTCCAAATCTGATGTAAGACCCATCAGGTCGTCTAACTTCTTTCTTTGTTCTAACAACAACTGCTTTTACAACTTGACCTTTTTTTATTCCTCCAGAAGGTAAAGCATTCTTAACTGTTCCTACTATTTTATCACCTAATGATGCATATCTCTTTTTTGTACCACCCAACACTCTGATACATAAAATTTCTTTAGCACCACTATTATCAGCAACTTTTAATCTAGATTCTTGTTGTATCATTTTATTTAGCTCTTTCTATTATTTCTACTAATCTCCAATTCTTATTCTTACTCAAAGGTCTTGTTTCCATGATTCGCACTCTATCTCCTTCATTACACTGGTTATCATTATCGTGTGCTATAAACTTAGAAGTTTTCTTAACATACTTTCCATACAAAGGATGTTTCTCCTTTCTTTCAATTGATACAACTATGGATTTTTCCATTTTGTTACTTGTTACAACACCTATTCTCTCTTTTCTTAAATTTCTTTCCATTTAATTTTTCTTTTGATCCTTTTTTCTTTTTGAAATTTCAGTCATAATTCTAGCAATATCTTTACGTAAATACTTAATCTGCAAAGGATTTTCCAGTGGAGATACAGTATGACTCATTTTCATTCTAACTAATTTATCTTTTTCAGCAACTAAAAGATCATTAAGTTCATTATTGGGCATATCTACTAATTCTTTTGATTTCATTTATTTAACAATTTATGTCTGTAAATCTCTTCTAGTTATAAATTTTGTTTTAATTGGTAACTTTTGCGCTGCTAATCTGAGTGCTTCTCTAGCAACTTCAAGATCAACTCCATCAACCTCAAAAATTATTCTACCAGGACTAACTGTAGCAGCCCAGTATTCTGGAGCTCCTTTTCCTTTACCCATTCTAACCTCAGCAGGCTTTTTAGTGACTGGTTTATCTGGAAACACCCTAATCCAAACTTGACCTTGTCTTTTCATGAATCTAGTAACAGCAATACGAGCAGCTTCAATCTGACGAGCGGTCATCCAACATTCATCAAGTGCCTTAATTCCGTAAGAACCAAAAGATATTCTATTTCCTCTTTGGGAATTTCCTTTCATCCTACCTTTTTGCATCCTTCTAAATTTTGTTTTCTTTGGTTGTAACATGTTCTAAATAATTTTTTCTATCTATTTTCTTCTATTATTAGAAGACTTGTTTGATGCCTTCCCTTTTTGACTTTTAAAATGTAACATAAGATCTCTTTTACCATAGACTTCTCCTCTACAAATCCACACTTTTATCCCAATAAGACCATATTGTGTCAACGCTTCTGATAGTGCATAATCAATATCAGCTCTAAATGTATGTAGAGGAGTTCTTCCATCCTTATACATTTCTGACCTTGCCATCTCTGCACCATTTAATCTTCCAGAAACTTGTACTTTAATACCCTCTGCACCCATTCTCATTGTGGAAGCTATTGCCATCTTAGTGGCTCTTTTGTAAGATATTCTTCCTTCAACTTGCCTAGCAATACTATCTGCAACCAATGTTGATTCTAACTCGGGTCTTTTAACTTCATAAATATTTATTTGAATATCTTTATTCGTTATTTTTTTTATCTCTTGTTTTAAAGTCTCTACTTCTTGCCCTCCTTTACCTATAATGATTCCAGGTCTTGCAGTATGAATTGTAATAGTTACTAATTTTAAAGTTCTTTCAATTGCAATTCTAGAAACACTTGCTTTAGAAAGTCTAACCTTAAGATATTTTCTTATTCTGGCATCTTCAGCTAATTTTTCACCAAAATTATCACCTCCATACCAGTTAGAATCCCAGCCTCTAATGATTCCTAATCTATTACCTATTGGATTTGTTTTTTGTCCCATATTATTCTTTTGTATTTTTTCTACTATCTACCGTTAAAGTAACATGATTAGAACGCTTTCTAATTCTGTGTGCTCTTCCCTGAGGAGCAGGCTGAATTCTTTTAAGCATCCTCCCACCGTCAACTCTAACTTCAGAAACAAACAATTTTTCTTGATCAATATTTTTCCCTTCATTCTTTACTTCCCAATTAGCTAATGCAGACAATAATAATTTTTCCATTCTGTTTGACGCCTCTTTTGGATTAAATTTTAGCTCCGCTAAAGCTTTTTCTACATCCATACCTCTTATTAAATCAGCAATCAATCTCATTTTTCTAGGAGATGTAGGGCAATTATTCAATTTAGCAAAAGCAACATTCTTTTTTGCTTTTTTAATTTCATCTGCTTTTATTCTTTTTCTTGCTCCCATTTAATTATTTTTTTCTGTTACTACCATGACCTCTATATGTTCTTGTAGGAGAAAATTCTCCTAACTTATGACCAACCATATTTTCTGTAACAAATACAGGAATAAATTGTCTTCCATTATGAACAGCAAAAGTTTTTCCAACAAAATCTGGCGAAATCATTGAAGATCTTGACCATGTTTTAATTACAGTATTTTTACCAGATTCATTCATTGCATCAACTTTTTTCTGTAACTTATAATGGATAAAGGGTCCTTTTTTTAAAGATCTAGACATAATTTATTTTTTTCTTCTTTCAATAATATATTTGTTTGAGTGCTTCTTCTTATTTCTTGTTTTAAAACCTTTTGCAGGCACTCCATTTTTGTTTCTTGGCAAACCTCCTGAATGCTTTCCTTCACCACCACCCATTGGATGATCAACAGGATTTTTTACTGTTGCTCGCACATTGGGTCTTCTTCCTTTCCATCTACTTCTTCCTGCTTTACCTGAAATCTGTAACTGATGTTGTTGATTAGAAACTGACCCAATAGTTGCTAGACATGTAACTAAAATCCTTCTAATTTCACCTGAAGCCAACTTGACAGTTGCATACTTTCCATCTCTAGCCATTAACTGAGCATATGCACCAGCACTTCTAACTAAAATACCTCCTTGACCTGGCTTTAACTCAACATTATGAATAATTGTACCTAAAGGCAGTTCACTTAAAGGTAATGCATTACCAACAGAAATTGGAGATCCCTTACCAGAGATAACTTCTGAACCTACACTTAAACCATCAGGAGCTAACATATATCTTTTTTCACCATCAACATAATTTAGTAAAGCTATGTTTGCTGTTCTATTTGGATCATATTCTATAGAAGCTACTTTTGCAGGAATAGAGAATTTATTTCTTTTAAAATCAATAAGTCTATATCTTCTCTTGTGTCCACCTCCAATATTTTCAATTGTCATTTTACCAGTATCATTTCTACCTCCAGATTTTTTTTGTTTTAACAATAAACTCTTTAAAGGACTTGATTTGGTAATCTCATCAAATGTAATAGCCACTTTATGTCTTTGTCCAGGTGTTGTAGGTTTAAATTTTCTTAACGCCATTTTCTAATTTTTAAATATTACTGTAAAAATCAATTGAATCTCCTTCCAACAAAGTTACTATAGCTTTCTTATAAGTTGATGTTTTACCAACAATCATGCCTGACTTTGTACCCCTTACTCTTTTTTTACCAATACATAACATAGTTTTTACAGCAACAACACTAACATCATACATTTCTTCAACTGCTTTTTTAATCTCTATCTTGTTTGCCTTTCTATCAACAACAAATGCAAAACGATTAAATTTCTCACTTTGATCTGTCATTTTTTCAGTAATAACTGGTTTTTTTATAATCATATTATCTAAAATTAAAAATTATCTTCTATTACTTTAACTGATGAATGCATTAAAATTAATTTGTTAGCATTCATAACATCATAAGTATTTAACTCAGAAGCTAACACTACTCTTGATTGCTTAATATTTCTAGCAGATAAATATAAATTTTTATTAGACTCACTTAATATCAGTATTGTTTTAAAGTCATTTAAACCCAATTTCTCTAAAAAAGAAAGATAATTTTTAGTCTTTGGACTTTTAAATTTAAAATCTTCTAACACAATAATATTTTTTTCTTTAGCTTTATAAGAGAGAGCAGATTTTCTTGCTAAACGCTTCACTTTTTTGTTAAGCTTAAAATGATAATCTCTTGGTCTAGGCCCAAAAGCGCGTCCTCCACCTCTAAAAATTGGATTTTTAATATCTCCTACTCTGGCAGCACCACTTCCTTTTTGTTTTCTTAATTTTCTTCTACTTCCTTTAATTTCTGATCTTTCTTTTGCTTTATGAGTACCTGATCTATTTGACGCTAAATATTGTTTAACATCTAAATAAATAGCATGATCATTTGGAGAGATAGCAAATATATCATTACTAAGATCTACTTTTTTTGTAGTTTTTTCACCAGTATATTTAAATAAATCTAACTTCATTATTTCTCAATTGTTATATATGAATTACTAGCCCCAGGGACAGCTCCCTTAACTATAATAATATTTTTGTCCGACATTATTTTTAATATTTTTAAGTTTTCAACCTTAACTCTATTACTACCAGTTTGCCCAGCCATTCTCATTCCTTTAAAAACTCTTGCTGGGTAAGATGCTGCTCCAATAGATCCAGGAGCTCTCATTCTGTTATGCTGTCCGTGAGTTGCATCTCCAACACCTCTAAAATTATGTCTTTTAACAACTCCTTGAAAACCTTTTCCTTTAGAAATACCTACTATTGTTACAAATTCACCTTCTTTGAATAAATCTACATTAATTTGATCTCCTAAGTTTAAATTTTCATCATTGTATGAGAACTCAATTAATTTTTTCAAAGGAGGCGTTTTTGCTTTTGAAAAATGTCCTTTTAACGATTTGGAAACACGTGATTCCTTTTGTTCCAAATATCCTAACTGTACCGCAATGTAACCATCATTTTCCTCAGATTTAATTTGAGTTACCTTACACGGTCCTACTTCTAAAATCGTACAAGGAATATTTTTACCTTCTTCACTGAAGATTGATGTCATTCCAATTTTTTTTCCAATCAAACCAGGCATCTTACTTTATTTTTAAATTACTTTAATTTCTACATGAACTCCACTTGGAAGCTCTAATTTCATCAATGCATCTATAGTTTTAGAAGAAGAACTATAAATATCCATCAATCTTTTGTGGTTAGCTAGTTGAAACTGCTCTCTTGCTTGTTTATTAACATGAGGAGACCTTAAAACAGTATAAATTCTCTTGTGAGTTGGTAAGGGTATTGGGCCACTAACTATAGCGCCTGAACTTTTTACAGTTTTAACAATCTTTTCAGCAGATTGATCAACTAATGTGTGATCAAAAGATTTTAATTTTATTCTTACTTTCTGTGCCATACTTAAGATATATTTATTCTCCTTTTATTTGTTTAATAACTTCTTCAGAAATATTTTTCGGCGCTTCTTCAAAAGCATAAAATTCCATTGTTGAAGTTGCTCTTCCTGAAGTTATGGTTCTTAAATCTGTAATATAACCAAACATTTCAGAAAGGGGAACCTTAGCATTTACAACTTTTGCTCCTCCTTTATCATCCATACCCTCAACTTGACCTCTTCTTCTATTTAAATCACCAATAACATCACCCATATTTTCTTCTGGAGTAATTACTGTCAACTTCATTATTGGCTCTAAAATTTTAGGTGAAGCGGATTTAGAAGCTTGTTTAAATGCTATTTGAGCACACAATTCAAATGAAAGTTGATCAGAATCAACATCATGATAAGAACCGTCATAAAGTCTAACTTTCATAGAATTAAGAGGAAATCCAGCCAAAGGTCCATTATTCATTGCCATGCTAAAACCTTTTTCAACAGAAGGAATAAATTCTTTTGGAATATTTCCACCCTTAATTTCATTAATAAATTGCAACCCTTCTTCTTTAAAATCTTCATCTACAGGAGATAATTCAAATTTTATGTCAGCAAATTTTCCTCTTCCACCTGATTGCTTTTTATATACTTCTCTATGGTCAACAACAGAAGTAATTGTTTCTTTATATGCAACTTGAGGAGCTCCCTGATTACATTCAACACCAAATTCTCTTTTTAATCTATCAATAATAATATCTAGGTGCAATTCTCCCATACCTGAAATAATTGTTTGACCAGAATCTTCATCAGTTTTAACAGTAAATGTTGGATCTTCTTCAGCAAGTTTTCCTAATGCTACTCCTAACTTATCTAAGTCTTTTTGAGTTTTTGGTTCAACTGCAATACCAATAACTGGATCTGGAAAATCCATAGATTCTAATACAATTGGAGATTTCATATCACATAATGTATCGCCTGTTCTTATATCTTTAAATCCAACCAAAGCTGCAATATCACCCGCATCTAGCCTATCTATTTGATTTTGTTTATTAGAATGCATTTGATAAATTCTTGAAATCCTTTCTTTTTTTCCTGTTCTAGAATTGTGAACAAAAGTTCCTTGCTCTAAACTCCCTGAATAGGCTCTAGTAAAACATAATCTACCAACATAAGGATCAGTTGCTATTTTAAAAGCTAGAGCTGAAAAAGGCTCGCTTACAGAAGGTTTTCGACTTTCTTCATTATCAGTTTCAGGATTTTTCCCTTCAATAGCCTCCACATCTAATGGAGATGGTAATATCTCCATTACCATATCTAACATTGATTGAACTCCCTTATTTTTAAATGCAGAACCACACATCATTGGCACGACTTTACCAGAAATTGTTGCTTCTCTAAGCGCATTTAAAATCTCTCTTTCAGTTAGAGAATTTTCATCTTCAAAATACTTTTCCATTAAAGACTCATCAAATTCTGCTACAGCTTCTAATAACTGCCCTCTAAACTCTCTTGCTTCATCTAAGATATCATCTGGTATTTCTATTTCCTCAAAAGTCATACCTTGGTCATGCTCGTTCCAAACTATTCCCTTAAAGTTAATTAAGTCAACAACACCTTTAAATTCTGCCTCTGATCCAATAGGAATCTGTAAAGGTAAAGCATGGGAACCTAACATTTCTTTTACATCCTTGCATACTTGTAAAAAATTAGCTCCTTGACGATCCATTTTGTTTACAAAACCGATCCTTGGTACATTATAATTATTTGCTAATCGCCAATTTGTTTCTGATTGAGGCTCCACTCCATCAACAGCGGAAAATAAAAAAACTAAACCATCTAAAACACGAAGTGATCTATTAACTTCAACTGTAAAATCAACGTGACCAGGAGTATCAATAATATTAACGTGGTAATCTTGCCCTCTATAATCCCAATTTAGAGTTGTTGCCGCTGACGTAATTGTAATACCACGTTCTTGTTCTTGTTCCATCCAATCCATAGTTGCTGCACCATCATGAACTTCTCCAATTTTATGAGAAACCCCACCGT
>MDSV01136392.1_pt1 | contig 42093 bp, 33 predicted proteins | sample 810851 | NCBI WGS metagenome assembly MDSV01 (sample SAMN05326640, study PRJNA326480) | marine metagenome | isolation source: seawater | place: Atlantic Ocean: North East | collected 2012
CAAATCATCGTCTGAAAAAGCACCAGTGACAGTCAAGTCACCGTTTCTGAATTTCTTTCGGTAGCGATACTCCAATGTCTTAGTTTTAGAAGAAAAATATGGGGTTATTAAAAGATCACTACTCAAGCCCATTGGTATGAAATAGGGCAGCTTTAATCCACTTGCTAAATTAGATGTTAAAACTGCTTCTGGAACTAAAAATCCTCGTGCTCGATCAACACTTGGATCTGGCATCCTAAGATAAGGAATGTAGGCTATAGGTAGACCTTTAACACGGACAGTTACATCTTTATAGACAATATTTGAGTTCTCACTATCTCTCTTTGCAGATGAAGCGCTCAAATACCAATTGGGTTCTTTCCCCTCGCATTCTTCGCACGATGTCACTCGGGCAATTCCAGAAACACTGGAAATTTGCCCGTCCTTTAATCGTACTTCACCTATTTGCATCTTAATTGACTTATCGAGTAATAAACTGGCTTCACTAATAATTCCTTCTGACAAGTCACTACTAATTACTGCCTCTGCCGCTGACAGACTAATGGACTTCCCATCTTGAAAATTTAGCAACTCTATAAATTTTATTACTTTGGTTTCTTGATTAAGCTCGAGGGCTTTAGCCTTTATTTTATTATTACCGTGCTGAACTACAACGTCGCCTTCAGCGAATAAAGTATTTCCTTGTTCAAAAGTTATAGAGTTAGAAGAAATTTTAGTTTGAATTTGTTCTGAGCTAACTATCAAGGGGGCCAATAAAAAACTGAATACCAGCAGCAATTTCCCAAGTTTTTTAAACATTTGCTGTGCACCCAAATAAACTCATAAAAAACTTCAATATATTAAATTTAAAATTATCAAAGTTCTGATGTGCTTGGACATTTCATTTCACCAATATAAATGAACAAATAGTCTTTAGCTGGCTTTACCAATAGTATCAAAAATTGCAAGTCTATGGCTTTCTCCATTTTTGATATACATAACTTGATGCTGACATAAACCCCTCGACTGAACCACAATCAAACCTATTACCAACAAGCTTAACTGTCTCAACTAGTCCTTTTTGTGCCTGAATATTTATTGCATCAGCCAGCTGGATTTCACCTCCAATACCACACGACAAACCACGCAGAACTTTAAAAATTTCTGGTGTCAAAACATAGCGCCCAATGGAAGCAAGTTTTGACGGCGCTTGGTCTAGCTGTGGTTTCTCAACCAAACCCGATATGCCAAGTCCGTTTATAGAAGGGACAACAATTCCATATTTTGAAATATCTGGTCCGTTAACCTCCATTACTGAAATCTGTGACTTTCCCGTTTCCTCAAAAGCCATTTTCAAGTCTGACGTTACACCAGAGATATTATCTACTATAAAATCATCAGCTAAAATGACAGCAAAGGGATCTCCACCAACAGCCCTTTCAGCACACAGTACTGCATGACCAAGGCCCAACTGATCAGGTTGACGCACAAAAATACATTCTACACCAGTTGGTAAGATAGAATGGACCATATCTGCCTGAGCATTCTTTCCACTTGCCCGCAATGCTGACTCAAGTTCATTATTTGCGTCAAAATGATCCTCAATTGCTCGTTTATTTCTTCCAGTCACAAATATAAGAGTATCTATTCCTGCTTGAATAGCTTCCTCCGCTGCATATTGTATCAGCGGCTTATCGACAATTGGTAGTAATTCTTTAGGCATAGCTTTCGTTGCGGGTAAAAATCTAGAACCAAAACCAGCAACTGGGAATACTGCTTTACGTATTGTACTCATAAATTATTCTTTCTTTTTTAGTTTATACAAACGCTTGTGATAAAGTTTCACAATAAAAATGTTACACAGAACTATTTATTAGCCATGGAATTTGGCACTGCAGCTTCCCAAATAAGATCTTCAAATCCATCATCTACGGGCATGAATTCAAGTGGCGCATTTAGCATTATTTTTTGGATTTCTTCTACATTGAAACTACTACATGCATCTCTCAGATTTTCCAAAAGTGATGACAAATTTTCTGGACTTAAAGACAATTCCTCTGCAGTCATTATCTTTGGATGGTCAGTTGAATATGCTTGGTTATTGATCAAAAGTTCTTCGGAAAGTTTTTCGCCTTTTTGCAATCCAATAATTTTTATTCCTATGTCACCAGTTTGAATTTGGTTTTTCTGATCGGCATCTATCACATAAGGCTTTAAACCTTTCAACCATATCATGCCTTTTGCCAACTCTAGAATTTTTACTGGTTCACCCATATCTAAAAGAAATAAATCACCCCCTTTCGCCATCGCGCCAGCCTGTATAACTAGCTGAGCAGCTTCTTGAATTGTCATGAAATATCTAGTTACTTGTCCATGTGTTACAGTAACTGGGCCTCCTTCCTCGATTTGTTCTTCAAATTTGGGAATAACCGAACCTGAGGATCCCAAAACATTACCAAACCGAACCATCGAGAAAGTAGTGTTTGAATTTTCCAAGGCTTTTGCTTGGCAAATGAGTTCAGATACACGTTTTGAAGCGCCCATTATATTACTAGGTCTTACAGCTTTATCGGTGGATATAAGAATAAAGTTTTCAACACTAGCAGCTGTAGCGGCATCAACCATCACTTTAGTACCAAATATATTATTTCTTATACCTTCAACAACATTTTCCTCCACAATTGTAACATGTTTATAGGCAGCAGCGTGATATACTGTCTGAACGTTGAAAGCTTCAAAGGTCGTGGCAACAAGCCCTGGATTTTGGACAGAGCCTAGCAAAGGTCTTATCAAAGTTTTTAAATTATTTTTTGCTATTATCTTTATCATTTCATTTGAAATTTGATACAGTGCAAATTCAGATACTTCTAACAGTATAAGTTTTTCCGGTTCATTTTCTAATATTTGGCGACAGAGCTCGCTCCCTATGGATCCCCCAGCACCAGATACCAATACTACTTTACCAGTTATGTTTTTGCCCAAGAGATCCTTTTTTGGGTTCACAGCCTGTCGACCCAATAATTCATCTAACGTAATATTGCGCAGTTCCTTAAAAGAAGCGCGGCCAGACACAATATCGTCCATGCCTGGGATTGTTTTTACCTCAACATTATATTTTTTTAATTCTGAAATAATTTCACTTCTTCTAGAACGAGTGGTGCTCGGGATAGCTAAAAGGACTAAACTTATTCTTAACTTTTCTAAATTTTTAACAAACCTATTTAAAGACAAAACTTGGGTGCCACCAACGGAGGTGCTTTGGAGACTGGTATCGTCATCTATAAATGCTCTTGGAAAGTACTCCTTTCCTTGAGAAAGCGCTTTTTGAAGCTGACGGCCAGCTTCTCCAGCTCCGTAGATAGCAATTGATGTTCTGCTTTTTATTATTCTTTCACTAAGAAAATCTCTCAGAAGTAAACGCATTCCGCAAGCTAGAAGAATAAAAAAGCTCGCGTAAATTAAAGGTAGAGATCTGGGTATACTCAGTAATTGAGTATTAATAGAAAAAAAAAGAGAAACTGCTGAAAATAATGCTCCAAGAGACACAGCTTTGAAAACTTTACTGGTAATAAAACGCAAAAGAGAGCGGTAAACCCCAAAAATATACAAATAAAAAACTGTCAAAGGAATAATGGGAAGCAAGATTGCCCATGTTCTGAGCTCAAATAGTAAGTCAATATTTTCAACCAAAAAAATAATGGCTAGGCAAAAGCTTATTATTGTAACAAGCACATCAATTAAAATCTGCAAAGCAATCTTTGAAGAGCGGCTTAGGCTTATAGTGTATGAGAGAAATTTATCTATGACTGTATCTTATATCTTTGTGAGGCTCTTAAAGCAATGTAACTTTAAATTCTAGATTATTCAGCAAATAAATATCCATTCTATTAATAATTTTCTATGTCCAGTAGAAACTTAGATGTTCAAATGAAAATTTTTAATTACATCACAAGTTTTATCAATCTCTTCTTGTTTTAGGGTGGGGTGGCACAAGAACATTAAACTTGTTTCTCCAAGCCGTTTCGCGTTTTGTAAACGAAACTTAGGTGTAAGTCCTGAATTTTTAAATGCTTTTTCGAGATAAACTTCGCTGCAAATACCAGAAAAGCATGGAACTCCAAGTTCATTAATTTTGAATATCACCTCTTCTTTTTCAATTTGATCATACCTTAAAAAAATATAACATTTATAGGCCGCGTGAGCACAAAAATCTTTTCGTTCGCAATCCTCAAGACAATTATGGCACTCTAATTTTGGAGAAAAAAATATATTACTTTCATTGGCAGCTTTCCAAATTTGTCTAGCATATCTCGATCGAGTTTTCTGCCAAGCCGGTAACTTTCTTAGCTGCAAACGCCCAATGGCAGCTTGTATTTCGGTCATTCGCCAATTTGTGCCAAAAGATTCGTGAATCCACCTGAAACCAGGAGGGTGCGGCTTGTTAAAAATAGCATCCCAGTCTTTTCCATGATCCTTAAAAGACCATATTTTTGACCATATTTTTTTGTTGTTTGTTGTTATCATTCCACCTTCACCACCAGTACTCATGATTTTGTCCTGACAAAATGACCAACAACCTACATCACCAATTGTCCCAACTGACTTTCCTTTATAAAGAGCACCATGAGCCTGTGCACAATCTTCAATAACGAAAAGATTGGTCGAACGAGCAAGGTCAATAATTGGATCCATATCGCATGGCCAACCAGCTAAGTGAACGCAGATAATCCCTTTAGTTTTTTTTGTTACAACTTTTTTGATAGTTGCTGCTGTGATATTTTGTGATTCTAAATCTATATCAGCAAATACAGGAACAGCACCCGCATTTACTATGCTTGATACGGACGCTATGAAAGTCCTGGGCGTAACAATGACTTCATCTCCCTTTTTCAAATCAAAAGCCAAAAGCGCAAGGTCCAAAGCTACAGTTCCATTTGAAACAGCTACAGCATGTGAAGATCCAACAAACTTTGCAAACTCCTCTTCAAACCTTCTGCCCTCATCTCCAGTCCAATAGTTTACTTTACTTGAAAGCAAGATTTCTGATACTTTAGAAATTTCTTCTTGCGAAAACGAGGGCCACGGAGAAAATGGGGTGTTTAACATAAAATATTACCTATCAGAACAGACTTTAATTAAACCGGTCTGGCTGGAATTCCAATAACTTTTGATTCAGCCTTAACGTTAGCAACTACAACCGCACCTGCCCCTACGACCACGTCGCGTCCTATAAACAGGTTTTCTTTAACAGATGCCCCAATACCAACCCAACTATTTTTTCCTACTGAAACGTTGCCAGCTAAAGTAACTCCTGGACTCAAATGCACATTGCTATCCAATGAACAATCATGGTCGACAGAAGAATTAGTATTCAAAATAACACCACTTTCAATCTTAACATCTACGTTCACCACTACACCAGGCATAATTACAATTCCAACCCCGAACTTTACAGTCGAACTTATTATTGCGGAGGGATGAATAAGATTTACGATGTTCGCCTGTAATCGCAAGAGAATGTTTATAAACTCACAACGCTTTTTATTTTCTCCAATGGCGACGAATACCCCATCATAATTGCGGAAAACATTAGATATTTCAGTGTCTTTACCAACAATTGGCCATTGTCCATTTTTGTCTCTTTCAGGCCAAGTTCTGTCAAAAAACTCTATTTTTATCCAACCAAGAGTTGCTGCAATATCAGCTGCAACTTTTCCATTGCCACCAGCACCTATAATCGCAAGACTTTTCAATCTTGCTTTCCTGTAAATTTTGGCATTGTAGCCTCACCCTCAGCAGAAATGCCATTTCTGAAAATAACTTTCTTTATTGTTAAAATTAGTATGTAAAAATCTAACCAAACCGATTTGTTTTCAACATACCATACATCAAGCTCAAACTTTTCGTCCCAAGTTAAAGAATTTCTTCCATTCACTTGAGCCCAACCAGTCACACCTGGTAAAATACAATGTCTTTTTCTCTGATTTTTAGAATATAGAGGTAAGTACTCTGGAAGAAGAGGTCTAGGTCCAACGAAGGACATATTACCCTTTAAAATGTTTAATATTTGAGGGATCTCATCTAAGCTTGTTGAGCGAAGAATTTTACCAATGGCTGTAATTCTATTACTATCATCGATGTTAATGTTATCATCACTCAGTAACATTGTACGAAATTTATAGATACTAAAAATATCTTCATCTTTACCAACACGTTCCTGAGCAAAAAAAATTGGCCGTCCCTGAGTTATAAAAAGTGTGACCAAAATACTTGTTCCCATAAGCAGACAAAAGGGAAGAAAAAACAAGCATAAAGCTAAATCAAAAAATCTTTTCAACATTTTAAAATTGGCCTGTGGTGTTTATTTAATCACTTTATTGCGACCGACATGAAAACGTCAACCAACCTCTGATAAAGCAAATCCCTTGCAAAGTATTCTTCCGCAAGTTTTCTTGAACTCTGCCCAGCTTTGATGCGCCAATTAGGATCTGTTAAAATTTTATTTTTTAATTCAATAGCAGCTATCGAGGGATCACTGGCTACCCGGAATCCACAATTCTTAGACGTAATAAGTTGTTCTTGCCAGCCACCATAATTTAAAACAATAGGAAGACCTGATGACAAATAATCGAAAAATTTATTTGCTGAGTTTTTTTCCATTTCTACAATTGGTCTGAATAAAGAAATTCCAAAGTCAGCCGATCGAACAATCTCTGCCGCCCGAATTTTCGAAACTCTACCAAAAAAGTGTACTCTGTTTTTTAACAAATTTGATTTATCGATGCGCTCTTTAAGTTTATCAGCATCTACCCCACTCCCAATTATTGCAAACTTAAGTTGATTTACATCTAAAGCTTCTACAACATCTAAAAGATATGAAACGTTATTTAAATAACCCAAAGTACCAGCATAAACTAAAAGTAGGTCATCTGGTTCGAGGTTTATAGATGAGCGAAAATTAACTATAGATTGTTCTGAAACTCTATCAAATAGTTCAATATCAGATGAGTTTGGAATACAATGAACTTTAGCACTGGGCACTACTTTTTCTATAGAAGTCTTCATATCTTCTGACAGAGCGATAACCGCCTTGGAGCTTCTGTATGCCACTTTTTCAAACCAGCGCAAAAATAAAATTAATAATTTATTTTTTAATATTCCAGCTGCAATTGGCATCTCGGGCCATAAGTCTCTCACTTCAAAAACAAGTGGTGCCCGTTTTAACTTTGACGCAAACCAACCTGGAACAAATACAGTCAAAGGGGTGCTTGTAGCAAAAACTAGTTCATAATCATGCCTTGTTATTTCAATACATGCTTTCAGCATAAAAGAGAAAAAAGCAATTAGTCTAAAAAAGAAATTCATTTTATTTGAATAGAAAGTTTTTAGCCAAACAACTTTGAAGTCATTTTGCTCAATGATATATTTTGAACTATTTGGGTCTCTATTCGAAGTTATGATTGTAACATCATGGCCATCCTTGGCAAGCCGCTTTGCAAATTCATACGATCTTATGCTACCTGACATTTCAGGAGTGTTATAATACTGATGAATGTATAAAATTTTCATTTTCTAAAATATTGGCTTGTTTTTCTTTCCCTATATTCTGCTAGTATAGAACCGACTATTATTGCAAAAAAGAAAGAAGCTTTCGGATGCTCAATGTGCATACTTGAGCTCAGCAAGAGAGGAAAGGAAAAAATATATAAACATATCGCCAAATAAAAAGGCGATGTGATTTCTTTAGCCTTTTTTAGAGCAGATAAAAACAAAAAAATAAATAGTGTTAAATAGATTAAAAGCCCAATCAGCCCGTGCCTAAACAGAATGTATGCATAACCGCTTTCCAATAATCTAAACTCACTTTTGGCAGGCCCAAACCCCCCAATAATCGAAAAGGGTATATCCATTAGGTATCCTGTTAGTTTTGAAAGTTGTTGTATTCGAACATTTACAGAGTCATTTGTAAATTCTTGTTGACCCGTAAGCTGTTCAATTAGAGTTGTTGTGTACCTAAGTTCTAGAAAATAAATCGCATAGTAAAATACGACGGATGCCACAATACCAAAAATGCTTACTTTCCATAATCTTATTTTAAATTCATGACGTTTCTTTCTAGAAAGAAATATTAGTAAAAAGATTGGCGATAGAACCAATACTAAAATGATTGAGAACATAACTGACCGTGATTGGGTCAAGAATAGTAAAATTAAAGCAACACAAAATAAGAAAAAATAGCAGAATCTTTTGCCATTTGATAGTTCCCCAGTTGTCATCTCTAAATAGAACCATAAAACAAAGAATGATATACAAAAAGCAAAAGTGTAAGGGTTTATGAACGGTGCGCATAGCCTGCCCCATACCACCAGTTTGGAAGACGTATAAAACAATGCAACATTATCTGAAAAAAGTGATACTATCCCAAGCAAGGCAACGACAAAAAAGAAAACAAAAAAAAGATCTTTTGTAATCTTTGGCCTCTTACTCAAAGAAAAATAAAAGAAAAACGAAACAGCAGCGTAGTAAGGTAATTTAATAAATTCCAAAGTATCAGTTAAAGACGTTTTTAAATTATTTAAAATTGAAACATATACATAGAAAAAAAGAGTGAAAAACCAGAATAAGAAAAGAAAAGTTAGAAATATTAAATACTCTGGTCCAACGGTGATTTGGCTTTTTTCATAAAAAAGTAGAGCGGCCAGCACAAATAATACAGAAACTATTAACAAGAAACCAAAATATAATGAGGAGTCAAATAAAGGAAAAAATAATGTTATAAATAAAAATAACATACAAAAAAAATCTACTTTGTTTTTAAATTTGATCGTCATTGTTCAAACCCCAAACACCCAAATAGTTTTTTACAGTGTTTTCGATTGAAAAGTTTTTTTTGATTTTATTGTGTGCATTTGAACTCACTAATTGCAAAATTTCATCCGGAAGCTGTAAAATTGAGATGATATCTTCGTAATCATGTATTATAAAACCGTCTTCGCTATGTTTTATAAGTTCTTCAATTGAGGAAGTATGTTTGCAGATAACTATGCAACCAGCTAACATGGCTTCTTTCACAACATTTGGCAAAACCTCACCAGGTTTTTCTGACATGAAAATAAAAAACTTTTTTTCACAAAATTGTTTAAAAAGTCTTTCCTGTTTTATAAAGCTTCGTAAGCTAACAGAAACTGAAGACCTCTTTTTCAAATAACTTTTTATTTTAGGACCTTCTTTTCCATCGCCATATACTACAAGTGGATAGCCATCTATATTTTCTGAAAAATATTGAATTAAACTAAAAAACTTTTTTTCTGGAACCAACCGTCCAGCACTGATTGCTCCACAACGGTCCTTAATTGATTTAATCTTATAATTAGGCATACCAAAAAGTTTCGAAGTATCGACCCCCCTATAAATTAGATTTATACGCTCGGATAAAATACCATATTGTAGAAGCTTTTTGTGCCCACTTGCAGAATGCGTGATGATGCAATCGCTCCACTTACCAGCAACTTCAAAGCTTATAGGTAAACCTAGTTCAAGATCATACGCACCTAAAAAAATTGATTTCTTTAAATCACCTCTATTTCTCAGCGGATATAATAACCAACTCGGATAATGTCCCCAAAAAAGATGAATAATATCTACACGTAAATGAATTAGTTGAGCAGCTAACAAGGCTGATGGAAAAATAACTATAATCTGCTTAATAAATTCACGATTAAAATTCTTAGTAATTCTTAGTAAAGCAAACAATGATATTATAAGAAAACGCAAAAATAATAGAAACTCTACTACAGACCGAGGTATACGAGGCTGTACTATGTTGATCGAGCCAAGACCCAACTTGTCAAGTTCCCGAACACCTCTTCGTGACAAACGTCGATAACTGACAACAGTAATTTCTAAATTTTCCAACATCGATAAACGCTTTATCTCATTGCTAGCAAAAACCTCCGAGCTGACAGGAAATTTCATAAAAACAATTGCTACTTTCGACATGGATTTTAATTCTTAACTAAATTTTCAATCAAAGATAGATTTTTAGCGCCATAATAACGCTCCAAAATTCTTTTATTTTCCAATGCACAATTTTGGTATTGATTTACAGACCATGAAGTTATTTCATCAAGTGCAGCCACCCAATCATCTATATTTTGCAAGCTAAGAATGAAGCCATTCACGCCTTTAGTTACTAAAAGCCTATTATCACTAACATCTGAAAGACAAATGGGTAGGCCAGCAAGCATTGCTTCTAAAGCAACATTTGGAGTGCCCTCACTGAAAGAAGGCAAAACAAATACAGATGCCCAAGCATACTCTTCTAATATTTCTTTTTTTTGAGGATGAAGCTCTATATCTACAGTTATATTTTTTTTATCTATTGCTTCAATACACTGCGCAAAGTATTTCTTTTTATCGTAGCCATCAACATCACCAAACCATTTTACAGAAATCTTTTTATTCGGATAGCATTCTTGGAACCGGTGGATTATGTCTATAAAAAATAATATATTCTTCTGACTTAAGTACTTTCCAATACCTAAAATCCTCAAATCATCATTTGCACCAAAGGTTATTGAATTTTTGATTAAATATTCATTCTGGTGGATAGTATTTCGTATAATGTTAATTTTTAAGTACGGATATTTAATCTTTAAATCTTCGTATTGAGCTTTCGAGTTAACAAATATTTCATCAGCCATAAAGAAGTGCATCAATCGACGAATATAAAGGGATATTTCAGACGCATTCGGTCTCAAGTTTCGCTCTGATACAATAAGACGAAATTTTATAAACAGGCGCGCTACTTCACACAAAAAAGCACTATTCAATCCATAAGCAATTATAACATCAGGCTTCTCAACCAGAACCGCCCGTATGTAGGATAAACACAAGCCAAGTTTCCCAAATTTTCCACGACCTACAGCTACTACTTTATTATTAGGTATGTTGAAGAAGTTTTTTGTGTTGTGCGTCAAAAACTTAACATCGTAAGTTTTTGAAAGTCTTTTCTCCAAAAGAAATATCTGCTTTTGCGCACCGCCTGCTACGAAAGACTCAATAGCTAGTAGAACCTTGATTTCTATTCTCCTTTAAATGCTAGAAAATTTGACACAACGTTTAAAATTAGAGTAACAAAAGAGTGTAGTGTAAGAACAACAATAGCTGTTACAGGGCTAAGTACTACCAAATAAATAGAGATTAAAAACAAAAAAGCGTTATGACTTAGGCTCAAATGTAGCTTTATCTTTCTAAAAAAAATAAATACCAGACTGCCATTAAGGGGTTTTCCAGGATCCAATAAACGGATTTTATGAGTTCTTTCCACTGAAGAAAATATTGTATCGTTAAGAATTAGTACAAGTTGATTAAAAAAGACAAATCCCATTAGAAGACTGCCACACAGTAATAGGATTGGGTCATTAGATTCTGTGTAGGCAAAGTATGACAATCCAAGTATCAGCAAAAAATCAATTAATTTATCAAAGAAAATATCAAGCCAATAACCAAAATTTGACTTCAAATCACGTTCCCTTGCAATGTCTCCATCAACCAAATCCAAAATGGCGTACAGATTAATCATTACAAATGCTGGTATTGGAGATCCAAGAAAAACCAAAACTGCGCCCAATATTCCGCATAATCCAGAAAAAATAGTTACTGAATTTGGAGTAAAACCGGACTGCAAGCAAAACTTCAAAAATACTTTGCGACCTATAAAGGAGTGAAACGCTTCAAAGAAGGTATTACGGAGAGGAATTTTATTTACAGACACATAATTCACCTTAGTTTACGCTTTATGAATAAACTATTAATTAGGCCGTTCAAGTTAAGATTATATTGCGGTTTAAAAAAAATTTTGTGATTTTATTGTTCAATTAATTTTTTCTAAATTATAGTGTTTAGCGAACATTTCGGAAATTTTTGTACTATGAGAAACCATAATAACAGGAATGTTTTTGCACTCAGATAGCAAGTTTTCAAGAACAGTTTTTTCAGTTTTTTCATCAAGTGCGCTGGTTGGTTCGTCCAAAATAAGAAAATCTGGCTTACTATATAAAGCCCTAGCCAACAAAACACGCTGTCTTTGCCCTCCGCTAAGTGTTATTCCACCTTCCCCAACTTGAGTATCTAATCCATCATATTTTTCATTGAGGACTGTAGATAATTCAACCAGTTGAGTTACTTCTCTTACGCGATGAAAATCTATCTCATCACTACCAAAAATAATATTATCTAGGACAGTCCCATCCATTAATTGTGTCTCCTGGCTAACATATCCGAACCTTACTAATTCTGGTGTGAATTTCTCTTTTTCAGCGTTAGGGCCACTAAAATTAATTGATCCCTGAGATGGCTTTAGCAGGCCGGTAATTAAATCTATCAATGTACTTTTACCACAACCACTTGGTCCACTAATTAAAATGGGGTGACCAGCACTTATTGATATAGGGGGATAGGAAAAAACTTTGGATTCGTTTGAAAAACTGAATTTCAAATTTTCTATGTAAATAGTTTTAAGACTGATTGACCGTAAAGTTTCCCTTTGCGTTACTGAAGTATTTAAACCTTCTTTTTCAGTCTTTTGAAGTTCGGAATAGACAACATCCACAGCAGCTTTTGTAAAAGATAATCTCTGTGAGGCACCAAGAATACGGGTGACACTTGGCATAACGCGCAAAAGCATACCAAAAATGACTGCGAAAGTTGGTAGCAACTCCTTGTTAACAGTTGTTGTTGAAGACAAATAAAAGGCTAAAGCTGCAATAATCCCTATAAACAGGGCTTCCACAAGAGATCTAGGTAATGTCTCTGAAAAGTTTTGTTTTCTACCAATCTTGGCACTATTTAGATTATATTCAGAAAACTTCCTGTTGAAAAAATATTGTCTGCGAAAAATTTTTATGTCTTTGTGAAAAGTCAACGCATAGCGAAGGTATGAAATTCTTTTAGATTCAAGTTTTTGTCTAGCTTTGCCCCAAGCGACAAGTAAAGGCCTCAGAATGTAAAGATAAACTAGTATTAAAAAGCTAACACTCGTTATCAACAACAACGTTGCCCTAAAATCAAAAATTGTAATCAGAAGTAGTAAAGCGATGAGCACAAGTAATTCTGTTCCAAGCAGGACACCTGATTTCAATACACCCGCAAGCATACTAGTTTCGGTTACTACATTTCTTATAACTTCTGAAGCGTCTACTTTGAAAAAATACTCATAGGGTCGGCTATTGTAATGGAAAAATAAGTCTCGCCCTACAGAATTGATAACAGAAAATACAAAACCAGATTGTGCCCAACCTAATAATAGAACAAATAAGATCTTCACAAGATATGCAAATAGTATTGCCCAGGCATAAAATTCAACAGTTTCCATCCCAAAGATTAAACGTAAATTTCCCACAACTACATATTCATTATTTAATCCACCAGATAATGCAGAAACAAATGGCGCAAGCATAGCTACAGCACTCACTTCTAAAAAAGCACACCAGATAGTTGCAACTAAAACAAAAACTGCAGTTTTCTTTTGCGAGCTATTTAACAAGCTAAATATTTTTTTTAAGTTACTTGGTTCCATCAGTGGCAGGTGCTTTTTTATCTAATGAGTTACTCCTTTGAAAATGCTCAGAACAAATTTTCAAAAAATTTTCAACAACCAAATTATTTTCTGAAGATACATCTGTGTGCTCATCAAATTCTTTATTCTTTTTTTCAAAAAGCAAAAATTTTTCAGGTGGTCGTATTTTGATGTTCCCACCAGAAATAATATCTGGGAAAAACGCCCAGAATTTGAACTTTTCTGTCCTTATGGCCAATGCTATTGCACCTCTTTCTGGATGATGAATTGTTTCACTTATAGAGTAATAGCCTAGGGAATTATTAAAGAAGCCCCCTGTTGCTGCCTTGCTTTCGTTTAAAACATTATAAATTATGTCGTGGGTTGATACCGGATAATCGAATGTTTTTTGCGTATTTGAACCATTCAATTTATAAATCAAAGGCACCCTTACATGTTCTTCATATAAATCGTAATTTTCATCAATCTGGTTTTTCCATTTTGGCGGCATTTTTATTCCATGATCGCCAGTCAGTATAATATCAAAGTTTTGAATCAACCCCGACGACTCCAAAAAATCTAAAATCTGACCCAACTCTAGATCAAATGCTTCGTACTGCTTTTTAACAATTTCGATGTAATCATTTTGCGCTAAAACTTTTTCAGAGCCACTCATTGGAAGAACGCACGGCGATTGGTTTAAATCACTACTTAACAAGGGGAAATGTAGCCTCCAAAGGTGAATATAGTAAAAACAAGGTATCCTTTTATTGGCTGCAATTTTTCGAATAATAAATGAAGCATTTGGCCCATCATCACTGAAAGGGAAGACCGTATTGAAATATTCATCGAACATACTAGGCCACTCGTAATCAAATCCTAACCGACCTGATGATGTAATACCTATCGACGAAAAATTTTGATCTCTCAGAATCTTTGGTAAAATTTCAAAATCTTTTGAAAAAGTTTGGTCTTTGGAATCTGCATAATAATCACCAATTTTATGAAAAGACGGGTGAGACCCCGTCATAAGACTAGCAATATGTGGCAAAGTGCTATCCACCATGGAAGTTGCTTGTGGAAAGCTAAAAGATGTCTCTTTAAATCTTGTATAGTTAGGCATTCTGTTTTTAATTTCTGATAAGTCCATAAATTGGCTTGGATCTGTCATAGACTCTGACACAATGAGAAGTTTGTTTTTAGGCTCTTTGATGTCCCAATAAAATAATTTGGATATAACTATAGCAGGAAAATCAATTGGTAATTCTTTCTCAGTATATTTACCAGTTAACGCCAAAAATTCTCCTTCTAAAAATTTAAATCGAATTAATAATTTTTTTGGATTTCTATCGTAAGTTGAAAAATCTAGATCTAATTGGATCCATCCATTTCCCAATTTATTGCGCACTAGAGCATGCTTTTTATAGTGAAGTGGATAGCGAGCCCTGAGTGTATCAATGACAGACCCATCCTCATCAAGAAATGTAACTTCTGAAAAAATATCACTCATCAAAAATTTAGAAGAGTAAATTTTGTTGCTTTCAAGTGGCGCTACATGAACAGAACAGCCAGCAACGTTCTCTTGGCTTAATTCAATACAAAACGAATTACTTTTGTCAGGAGCAAAACATAACCGCCCCGTTTTCCCGTAAATAATGAAAATTTCTTCTAGATCTCTATCAAGAGAAAAAAAATCTGCACACCGATTTTTAGCGTATAATTTAATCTTTCGTGGTAACGGCGCTTTCTGAAAAAAATTACTATTGACGATAGTCTGGATGCTTTTTATTTGAAAAAATAGCAATTCGATTTTTCGAAAAAAGATCGGTAAGTTTTTTCTGCAAAAGTTTTTTCTGAGCAGTAACATTTTATATTGCCTTCATGAGAGTTTTTAGACGGGACATACTTTGATCCTCATTTTTCGATAAGCTAAAAGCCTCAGAAAATTCTGAAGACTTTTCCGTACTAAATATTGAGTCAGGCGAAAATTTACTAGGTATTTCAGTAGAGTTTTTTTCTATTTTATAAAAATATACTCTTTTTTTAACTTGCTCCCATCCTTCGTTTGAAAACCCACCTGAACTTGAACCAAAAAATATTATTGGTAAGCTAGAGGCGGCAACTAATGAAAAAGCTGTAGAAATTAGACTATCCATAACTATGATGTCATATTGTGTGATTAAATTAATTAATTCACCACTTTTAACCCGCTCAGGAGAAACACCATAATCAATTTCCTGACCTTTTGGATGTCCTTTAACATCAACATTTACGTTGCATTTCAAAAAATTTTTAACAAATTGAATTTTAGCTTGAGGGTTAATAATTGAATCTACATTTATAAATTCCAGACCACGAACCCTTGTTGTAACGTACAAAACTCGAGCATCTTCAAACTTTATGCAACCATAACTTTTTTTATTACGAAAGTAATCTTTGATTGACATAACTTTTTCGCATGACGACTGAATATAATTGACACCCTTATCATTAAAATTAACGTATTCACTGCGCCGCAATTTTACAAATTCTTCCCCAGCAGGGCCATAACCCAAAAGGTGATTACAGCAGGAATAATCATCAAAAGTCCAAGAGGGAAGATCAACTGCACCACATTCAGAACCGTGCAAACAACCATAGACATCCAAATTTCTTGAAGCAGCTGCAAAAGACAAAAGTCTGTTTGAAAATTTTCCAGGCGACCCAATCAACAAAAAGTCATTTCTAAAACTTACCTGATCAATGGGCTCCTTTATTATAACTTTTTCCTCTAACTTTAATAAAAAGTCATTTAAGTCACTATTGAATAATTTTTTAATTTCTTCCGAAGCATCAATTAAACACAATAAATCAGAGCAAAGATGATTTAGTATCTCTTTTTGTTTTTCATAATTAGTAAATGAAATTTTAAGCTTACTCATATTAAAGGGCAAATAACCTTTTTTCAAAAGGTTGAATATAAGCAACTGAAATTTAAAACTCGTTTGCCCTACGTAAACTCTCCTCAGTAAGTTAAAAGATAAGATATTTACTATAATGAATGAAAAAAACACCAGTCGCTTTTTTACATTTAAATTATTTGATTGACTTAAAGTTATTGGTTTCCCGTTTCGAAATCCAAAACGCAAGTTCCCCAAATTTGATAAAAAATTTTTATTGTTGTTATTGTTATCATTCGCGACTAACGAGCGAGCACAACTTGATATAAAGAAATGTGACAACTCATGAATTAGCAGATGCACCAAATTAAAGTGAGTTCCAGCTACATTTGAACATAATTTTTGAGCTGCATATAATTTTTTTTCAATATCATAAAAAGCATTTTGTTTCAGGCTCATAATTTACCCCTAGAACCAAGAAATATTATTTTTAGACCGCCAAATCTCCAAAAAATATAAAGCCATTAACTTCCTGCTTAAATTATAACCTCCATCTAATTTGTTAAATAGTTCCTTAACAAATTGGTTATCAAATCTACATGAAGTAGATAATAAGGTTTTTTCAGCATGTTGCCTCATCTCATTACCAACAGAAAACCACTTTGAAAAAGGCGGTGAAAAGCCATTCTTGGCATTAAATTGATAGCTTTTTGGTAGCACGGATTTTCCATATTCACGCAAAAATAATTTTCCATAGCCTCCTTTGACTTTAGCGGTGGAACTTAACTTTTTGGCAAAGCTTTCAATTTCAGGAGAAAGAAAAGGAGAGCGAGCTTCAATTGAGTTCATCATTGAACAACGATCAACTTTTAGAAGTATGTCATTTGGCAAATAGTATTGTTGATCAAAATGCATCATTAAGTCTAAAAATTTATCATCATTATTTTTTTTTGAAATTTCATTATAACCCGATAATATAAACTTACTATTTATCAATTTTTGAATTTCATTTATCTCAAATAAAGTTGGTAAACTTACCGCTCTGTCGAAATTTTCGGCAAAAGACATCAAAGCAAAATGACGGCCAGATATACCTTTTGGAATGCAAAATTTGGTAAAAGAGTTACAAACTACTTTAAGAAAATTTGGAACAGAGTTATTTATGCCACCTATAATTGCAGCTTTATAATACCTTCTGTACCCACCGAAAAATTCATCCGCTCCGTCACCTCCAAGTACAACCTTACAATGCTTAGCAACTTCTTTGTAAATACTGTAAGTAGGTATGATTGACGGATCATTTATTACTTCATCAAAACTCTCTAGAATTGTATTTACTTGTTCCACATCCATATCATCAATGATTATTTCGTGGTGATTAGATTTAATTGCTTTTGAAATTATTACAGCATTGTTGGCATCGTCATTTGACATTACATTATCCTTGAAACGAATATTGAATGTCTGAATGTTTGGTTGAATTTGAGCAGCCTTAACAGCAACTAAACTAGAGTCCAATCCTCCGCTTAACAAAACCCCCGCAGGCACATCGGCAGAAAGACGACTCTCAACCACATCTGAAAACAATTGATCAAAGTTTACTTTTTCATACTCTTTTTTGCAAAAATGTTTTGGTTGAGTGCTATATTCAAATTCTTGCAAAGTTCCACTGCTTAAATCTAATTTTACAAAAGAAGAGTTGTTTACTTTACAAATACCGTCGACTAAAGTTTTAGCACCAAATACGAAGCCATATGCCAAATAGTTTGATACAGATTGCTCATTAAGGGTCTTTTTAAAATTTGGTTGCTGGAGAAGTGGTTTTAGTTCAGAAGAAAAATATAAACATTCATTTGTTAATGAATAATAAATAGGTTTCTCTCCATACCTATCTCTAAATAGATATACTAAGTTTTTTTCGATATCATAAACGGCGACAGCGTACATTCCATCGACATGTTCTAAAAAGTCACAACCCCAATTTAAATAAGAATAAAGTAGAACCTCTGTATCCCCTGAGGTATTAAATTTATAACCCAATTCTTTTAAAGTTTCTCTCAACTCCACGTAATTATAGATCTCTCCGTTAAAAGCCATTACAACTGACCCATCAGAGCTTTGCATTGGTTGAGATGAAAGATCAGTTAAATCTCTTATTTTTAAGCGTTGATGAAAAAATTGTATTTTTTTGTTTTTAGACTGATATGAATCACAACTATCTGGGCCTCGATGTTGAAGCAATAAACTAGCAGAAGACATCCAATCCATAATACTTGGATCTGAGCTATGTCCAAAATAACATCCACCAAATATTCCGCACATGAATTAAAATACCTTTACTATAATGTTTTTGAAAGCCACAGATAACCAATGCTTAACTCAAAAAAATATTCTGCATAGCCTATACGCTTTACACAAGCAAAAAACTTTTGCAAATTAATTGAGAGAAAAAAATAAATACTTATAAGTAAGACTTTAAGTAATTTTTTATAATTATCATTAGTTTAATAACGTTTCAGATTTTGCCTTTTGTTACTTATTATTAATAATTTTTTTGGCCCGATTAAAATCTTCAATAGTATCTATATCTACCGAAGCCTCTTTTTCCATGATAAATGGTATAGTGCTCGCAAAAATAAATTTTCTATGTTTTTTGAATTGCTCTGTCTTACAAATATAAATTGCTCCATTCAATGAGTATGCAGACCTGCTATCCTGACTTCTTTCAGCTTTAAATTCATCTAGGATTGGGCTCATACTTTTGCCCTTAAAATTTAACCAAAACATCCAATTAGGATTACAATCTGACAAAGTTACACTCACACATGAGGTTGACTTAGTTTCTAGCATCATTTCAAAAGCTTTTTTCAAGTGATTTTTATTTCGAAATGGTGATGTAGGCTGCAAAAGAATAATGTAATCAAATTGTAAATTTTTATTTTTATGATAGAAATCTAGTGCATGGGACACTACTTCGACCGGACTGCTCTTGTCAGTTGAAAGTTCGGTTGGTCTTAGAAAAGGCACATCAGCACCTGTATTTTTTGACAAGGACATTATTTGAGGACAGTCTGTGCTAACAAGTACTTTACTTAAAATATTTGAACCTAAAGCTGCCTCAATCGTCCAGCTAATTAGCGGCTTACCGGCTAAGTCAAGTAAGTTTTTATTTTTTAATCTTTTGCTACCTGCACGAGCAGGTATAATTCCTAAGACTTTCATCACATCTTCAAATTTTGACTCATACTAGTTTAAAGACAATTATTTCTTATTTCAAAATATGAAAAGAAAAATTACCTTGATTAGCTTTTTTATTTGAATCTTTTCGTAACATTTAAAGCTACAGTGTTTCTAAAAAATACGTCATATAGAATAACCAGCTATTTTCGAATAAAAGGCAAATAAGATTTTATGTTCGTCTAAACTACAAAGTTTATTCATGTTTTCAGATTTCAAGAAAACTTCAACTTGTTGGTATAAACCAGGCTTAAATTTCTGATCAAAGTGGCTATCCAGAACAATTCTATTAGAGTTCAATTCATTTCTTTTAGTTAAATGAAGCTGCTCAAGTGGAGACAAATCGAACTTAAAGTTTTTTGAGTAAGCCGTTATACACCAACGCCCAGCGGAGTCCCAATCAGCTCGATATGAAAATGGTACATCCAATTCTGTTATTCCAGCACCATTGAAACGTGCAGCATTTCTATGCCAGTCAATAGAACCCCCTTGAAAACAAGTAATTTCTTTTGGCTTTCCTACTAAATAGAAAGCTAAATCTAAAACATGGGAAGAGTTGCTGAGAACCCAACGATCTTTAACTTCTTGGGATTTTTCTAAAGGGGAAATTTTATCTGACCATTCAGTAAAATCAAAACTGAGCGATTTAATCCCACCATCTCTTTCAGCTAATTCTATTAATTTCTCCACAGAGCTGTAAAACCTACGGTTGAAAGCAACAAAAATTTTCGAATTTTTTTCTCTAGACAAAGTTAAAAGCTGTTCAATTTCTGCAAGGTATAATGCGGCTGGTTTTTCTAAAAGAATATTTCTTACACCACTATTGATAAGAAACTTTGTAACACTAAATAAGGATCCAATATCTACAGCGATAATCGCACTAGAGTAATTATCGCCCGAGTGTACTTCAGAGTTTAATGCACCTGAAACACATTTGATTTTATGCTTTTGATAAAATTTAGATGCGCTTTCTTCAGATCTACAAACCACGTCGAATTGCAAATTTAGATGCTGTAACACTTCAACGTAATCACTCGCCATTGGTCCAGCACCTACCAATAAAATGCTCATAACTTAAGTAATCGGAACAATACGACCCCCATTTGGAAATAAAAATTTATTATTTGCAAGAGCCTCAAGAAGAAGCCTGTGCTGTTGGCTAGATTCTGAAAGTGTGGGTAAATTACAAGTGCCACTAGCAAAAATTGACTCAATCATGGGTGCAGTCAACTCACTTTGGTATTCAAGTCTGCCTGTTTCATACCAAACTCCATTCAATGAAAAACCTTTTGTTTCATCAATTAATATAGTGTCATGGTTTTGCTTAACTATTATTTGATTAGCCGAAATTGGTTTTGTATTATCGATCGTTAAACTACTACCCAATTTAGTAAGTGCTTTAATTTTGCCATTAAACTCTTTGTACCCCTTCCGCCTTGCTTTGAACCAGCCACCGTCGCTTATAACACTTATTGAATCCAAATTATCATCGCTTAACCATGAAAGTGCATCAATAAAGTGAATTCCATTACAGCCTAGCGAAAAATCCTTCCATACCACATTAATACTTAGAAAGTTATCTCGAAGCTTCTCATTTATAGTTTGATATAAAACTGTCAGTCGCCTCATAGTATTTACCCAGGCAGGTGTTATCCCAATTTCAGTTTGAATAATCTCTAAATCATCTATTGAAGGAGCTAAAATTTTTTCTAAAATCCAGGCATCTACCGTACTGTGCTGTAAAATTGATTTTACAACTCTTGCTCTTTGCAAAGAAGGAGTTGCTACGATACAAAGATCATAATTATTTGAAAGTGAACTAAGAGAAACTGTACTCACAACGCTTGGATCCAAAATTTTCGAGTCAATTAAATTTTGAGACTTCTTAAAATCCAACTCCAAGATATCTAAACTAAATTTATTTTTTAATTTAGATATGCCTTCAGCGTATCTAACACCAAGACTTCCAAGTCCTACTAAAAGAATCTTCTTCAATTAATTTTTTACCTTACCACTCTTTGCGACTATGTTTTTTAGAACAATGTTGTTAATTTAAAATCTTCTCTGTTAAAAATTCCGCAACATCGTTCTGCGCTTTTTCATAATCTGCAACTCGTCCTATATCGAGCCAATAACCGGGGTGCTTCATAGATCCCACTTTAAAGCCGTTGTCTATTCTCACTTTTATATGCTCAGGCATATCTATTTTCCTATTATATTTCATAGACCTAACAAAATCGGGGCTTACAACATAAATTCCAGTGTTTATATTGTGGCGATATGCAGGTTTTTCTTTCAAGCTGGTAACAATCCCGTCTTCTGTTTCCACAACTCCATAGGAAATCTGTGTCTCTATCTCTTTCAAACACATAGTGACATCAAAATTTTTACTTTCATGCATATTTAAAAGTTTAGTAAAATCTAAATCGGTCAAAATATCACCATTCAAGATAATCAATGGAATTTTTGGGACTTTTTCAGGTAATAAAGAAAGAGCTCCCCCCGTTCCCAACGGTTGCGACTCATGAACATAGACGATTTCAACGCCCAAATTGGATCCATCCAAAAAATGATCTTGAATTATTTCCGGTAGAAAGTGAGTTGAAATTATAAAATTACTGAAACCTTGCTTTTTTAATCTAGTCAATGTCAGTTCTAAAAGTGGAACACCACCAACAGGTAACATCGGTTTTGGACAATTGTCGGTAAGGGGTTTTAATCTTGTTCCAAACCCTCCAGCCATAATGAAAACCGGATTCTCCCTTGAAACATATTCATTTAAATTATCAAGAGTAAAAATATCTACAATTTCGTTGCCATTTGAAACAATAGGAATGCAATTTAACTTTTTGTCTCTTAGCAAATCTACACGCTCAGAATGACTGGAAGACAAATTTAAGGTGTAAGGATCTGAATTCATCACTGTATTAATAGAATAATCCAGACTCAAACCATTTAATAGGCCTCTTCTGATATCACCATCAGAAACTGTAGCAATTAGATGATTTTTCTTATCCACCACGAATGCAAGTTTAAGAGAACCTATATCTATGATCTCCATAGCATCTCTAATAGATGAATTTTCTTGAACTAACAATTTTTTAAAGGATATCATAAATTGAAAGATCCGTTGGGTTTAAAATCGCAATTTGCTATAAAACCATTTTAAAATTAAAACTAGAGGTCATGAAATTTTTTCTTAAGAATTTTATCTAGAGATACACTTTCAAGCTTTTCTTTTATCATTTTACTTGCCCCTGGTTCACCATAGGGATTTTCAACAAAGTTTAAACCTTTTTGGAACTTCTCAGAAAATACATATTTTATAGCTGAGATGATTGAGTGAGTGTCTGGAGCAGTATCTATAACGCTTTTTGCTTTCAACCGGCCGTGTTGACGATCACCTATATTAACGGTTCCTATTTTAAAAGAAGGCGCCTCTAGTAAGCCGCTTGACGAATTGCCCACCAAAGCATTGACTTGTTTCATGCAAGAAAAGTATCTAAGTTGACCAAGTGAAGTATACAAGTAGCTATTCTCATTTGAGTTAACAAACGTCTGCACCAACTTTAACAACTCACTACTTCCAGTATCAGCGTTTGGTGCCGTAAAAATGATTGTTGTATCTTTAAAGCTTTTCAAAGCATTTAGCAACTCAATCATCTGAAGTTTGGAGCTATTTACTGTATCCAAAGTAATAGGATGAAAAGTAACAAGAAGGCTTTTTGTTCCAAACCTCAGACCAAGATCATTTTCCATTTCAGTTCGAGAAAGCAGTTTGATATGAGAAAGCGCATCTATGCCCATCCCTCCAACATTAAAAACCGTGTCAGGGCTCTCTCCCAGCTGAATAACACGCTTCCGATACTCCTCCGCCGCCACAAAGTGCAAATGTGACATTTTTGAAATTGAGTGACGGATGGCTTCATCGAATGCACCCTCACTCACTTCTCCACCGTGAATATGCGCTATTGGTATTCCTGAAATCATAGCAGATGTAGCTGCAGAAAAAATTTCATAACGATCTCCTAGAATGACAATTATATCTGGTTTTAAATTTTCAAATGCATCAGCAAAACCTATTATCCCCATACCTATAGACTTTGTTATCCCAATTGCAGTGTTTGAACTCATTAGCATATCGAGCTTTCGGTCTATTTTAAATCCAGCTTTTTCAATTTCCCAAGCAGTGTTTCCATATTCAGGAGAAAGATGGGTCCCTGTCACAATTAGTTGAAGAGACAAATCCGAACTTTTTTTAATTTCGTCCATCAACCAACGAGTAAGACCAAACTCTGCTCGCGTACCAGTGATAACACATATTTTCCGCTTCATACTTCTATCAAATCATCTACGTCAAAGTTGCGTTTGGCTTTGCTGCCCATAATATCATCCCATTTCATAGGGGATATTCCACTACCTGGCCTTTTTACTGCTATGTTTTCTTCACTCAAAATTTCACCACTTTCAATAAAGCGCGTTGCAACAATAGATTTACGCACAATCAATTTATTTTTTATTTCAGCCGAAGTAGCCTGCTTAGTTCCATTACCAAGCGCCAACTCTATATTCCTTATCGAGCTTATCATTTCTTTCAACTCTTTGGGCTCTAGGCTGGCTTTATGATCTGGGCCAGGTAAATTTTTATCAGTCGTAAAATGCTTTTCAATAACATTGGCACCCAAAGCTGCAGCAGCAACAGCAACCTCAATTCCTTGAGTATGATCAGAATAACCAACTTTTACACCAAAAGCTTTTCGCATGGTATCCATTGCGTTTAAGTTTACATCTTTCATACTTGTTGGATAATCTGTAGAGCAATGTAAGAGAGTTATATTTTCGATCGGTGTACCTGCTAAGTTTAAAATTTTAATAGCCTCTCTTATTTCATCCAAATCTGACATACCTGTAGATAATATTAGATCCTTTTTTAGAGAACCTATATGTCTCAAATATGGAAGATTAGTTATTTCGCCAGATGGGATTTTTAAAATTTTTAATCCGCAACTGACAAGAAAATTTACACTATCATTGTCAAATCCTGTAGAAAGAAATTTAATATTTCGCTCTCTGCAGTAGTTGATAATTTCGCTGTGCATTTTTTCACTCAGCTCTAATTTTTTAATCATTGCAAATTGATCTTCATCGGGCATAGTGTTTTTAATTTGGTAATCTGCCTTTGGAGCTTTGCGTGTTAAAAGTTTATCGGCTTTGAAACTTTGAAACTTAATAAAATCAGCCCCACTTTCGACAGCAACATCAATCAATTCCTTAGCAAGTTCTATTTTGCCATTATGATTTACACCAGCCTCAGCAATTACAATTATGCCCATTAAATCTGTCTCCAACCTTTATTTTTTGATCTGTATTCCACTCAACAACTCGAACAAAAGAGTCTGCTGTTTTTACTAAAAAAGATTTTTTTTCTATACACAAAATTGCGCCAGGAATGCCCTTGAACTTCGGCGCATCTGCGATCAGTTGAACCCTATTTATTTTAATCTCATTTTTACCTATATAGGTTCTGGCCTGAGGTCCAGGGTAGCAAACAGCACGAACAAAATTAAAGACATCTCGTGCACTTTGATCCCAATTTAAACGTTCATCGCCTGGCCTCCTTTGCGTGCAATAAAAACCCTCAGAGCCCAATTTACTTTGCGATATTCTATTAATATTATTTTGTAAAATATTATTTAAGGCCTCAATTAAGAGTTCTGAACAATATTCATAAGAGCGTAATAAAAGAGTTGAATAATCATCTTTATCTGTTATTGGATATGCTCTTTGTAAAATAATGTCTCCCGTATCAATGCCTTGGTCTACAAAATGTACCGTAACCCCAAATTCGCTTTCATTATTTATCAACGCCCAATTCAATACGTTACGGCCACGATAATAAGGGAGTTTGCCAGCATGGCAATTTATAATTCCTCCCCTCGTAGATTCGATTATCTGATTTTTAAAAATTTGGTTGAAAGACATTGAAACAAGCAAGTTACATTTAAAAATTTCGATCTTTTGTAAAAACTTTTGGCTGTTCACATTTTTAGTAGAAAAAAAAGGTATTTTGTTAATCTGAGATAATCTTTTTAGTTCCAGATCTGGATTTTCATAACGAGCACAAACAAATTTAACATCCAAGTCTTTATTGTTTAATATCTTTTCAAAAGCCTTATGTGACCACGGCCCATCTGCGAAGTAACCTATCCGCATAAATAAAATCCTTTTATAGATACAGTGGCTTTAAGTATAACAACTTTGAATTTTGAGTAAAAATTTTAAGTCAGGTCACACAAAAACCCTTTTATTCAATTTTACATCAAGCTCTATTACATCTTGCTATCTAAGTATTTACCAACCTCTACATGATCAAAATCTGGGAGCATAAATTTAAATAGATCAACAATATCTTGTTTGCTCCAATTCATATTTTTTCTCATTATGGACACCTTATGGTCAAATCGTTGCAATTTTAAGGTATCATAAAAAGGAACGTTTTTAATAATCCCGACAGACTTATATTTTGACATGTCCAATGTTTCGTACCCAGTATAAAATTCTTCGAAGCTCTTCTCACCAGTTGTATCGCTTTTGCTTAAAAAACAAGGCCAACTTTTTGAATTCGGTAGGCTCTTAGATAATTCTCGCGCTTCATGCTCAGACTCGCATAATTGAACATCATAGCCTTTCTGATCTACAAAATTGAACAACACGTCTGAAAGCGATGTGAGAGTGAAATCTTTGCTTAATTTAGGAAAAAAAATATCTCTATTATTTCCAAAAATACATGACAGTATACAAAGCTGTCCAGCCTCTTCTGATGTTAAAAAATATCTTTTAATATCAACAGGAGCTACAAGAGGTTGATTTTTGCGAAACCTTTGTTCAAATCCGTATAAAAGCGACCCATCTGAAAAGGCAACATTTGCAAATCTAGCGGTAGAAATGTTGAGATTGGAACTGGCTTTCATCAAATACATTTCCATAATTTTTTTTGAAGCACCCATCATATTTACCGGATTAGCAGCCTTATCAGTCGAAACACAAAAATATTTAGTGACGCCACTTTCTATTGCTTGATTGATAGTTTTATTAGTGTTGTTTATGTTTACATCCAACATTCGCATTAGAGTGAAAGGATCCTTTTCGCTTCTTACGTGCTTTAAAGCCGAAAGGTTAAGAACATAATCATACTGACCTCTAAATTTATAAAACGCATCAAATTCCAATGATCCAATATCGATAGAAAATGTTTCAAGATCTCCTTCTCGAAATTTAGGCGAGCTGCGAATATCACGAACGAGTTCCACCAGGTTGTTTTCGCTTATATCAACGACATCTAGTTTTCTCGGTTGCCTAAGAAAAATTTCTTTAGTCACTGCTTGTCCAATTGAGCCAGCTCCACCCAGTACCAAAAACCGAGAGGATTGGATAACCTCAGTCATTTCAGCCTCTATTTTTTCTATATCAGCTAAAAACAACGAATTTTTTCGTCCAATTATCTTTAAAGTATTCAAATTACGTCACCGCCCGAAGAACTGTTCCAGTATACATTTAATCTGGAGCATCAATCTACAAATTTAAAATAACCCAAAAAAATCTCTAAGGAAAGCTAACAAATATCCAACTATAGAGAAGTAAATTTAAAAAAAATAAGGTTCTAAAAGCTTAGGATATATTAATTCAAGCTCAGATATTTCAAAATTTCTTTTGAGAAATTCAGATGCTATTTTATCTGTAAAATCAGAGTTCCTAGTATATCTAACTTCATCACTTTTGTTCTGTTTAACTCGATTACGAAATAGTAAATCACCTCTTTTTATTCCATCAGCTAACCCGCGGTGCGCTGCTGCTACTGAACGCATAGTGAAATCAAAAGAAGTATCACCCTCTATTATTTTAGGCAAACAATGAAAAAGCATGTCACCACTATCCAAACCTTTACTTAGCATATGTATAGTTGCACCTACATAAGACGGTTTATAGTCATATAAAGCCCAAAAATTACATGAAGAACCCCTATAATATGGAGATAAACCCATGTGAATATTTATAGCTTGATGTTGTAAGAGAAAATCAACCAACCATCCTTTAATATAACTTGATCCGAAAACAATATAAACTGTTGAGTTTAAAGCTCCATAAAGCTGTTCGCGAGAAAGTAGGTTCAAATCACCACTTTTTACTGGCAATATCCTTACGTTGTTAGGAACAAAATTTATATCACCAAAAATCTTTTTCTCTGCAGAAGTTACGTTTGAAAAATATTTTTTCATAACAGGAGAGCTCTTAAAGAAATCGTTAACCTGTCCAGGAAAAAGCGTGTTAACTTCGGAAACAAAAAAGACTTCGTCAGCTACCTTTGAGAGTTGCCTAGCGAGGTGAAGATGCCTTGATTGATTACTTGAAAAAAGAGTTATCCGCATCTTTGCATCAGCCTGAAGATATTTGCATGATCATCTCTCGGGATTTCAAATCTGCTTTTCACTTTTCCATTACTTAAACTTGAATTAAAACCCATTTTGATGCCTAAATAATCTAAAATATCTAAAGTATCTGAATTATAGTCACCGCATGGATGGGACATGCAATATACATCGCCTATTAGTCCTTTAAGGTGCTCATAATTTTTAACATATTCATTAAATTGATCATCGTAATTAAGTTTGCTCATTTGAGTCGGATGGCTGTAGGAATGCAGACCAATTACATGCCCCGAATCTGCGATTTCTTTTACATTAGACTCAGAGAACCAAATATTATTTATTATACCATCACAATCAAATTTTTTTTCAAACATTAGTTGATCCATTAACTTTGCGTAAATCATTGGTCCGAGAGCTTGATCTCTCAGATATCTGAACCAGCGGTCATTTTCGGTATAGAAAGGGAAATCCCTCAAATAATCAATCTGATCAAACTTTAATTTGTTTTCAACAAATAATTCATTATTAAACGCTTTAACTGCATAAAAAAATTGTTTGTAAAACTGATCCATTGAGTCAAAGCAATTAGTTCGGAAATATCGATACAATTCTAAGTAATCTGGATCTTCAGTAAAAACGGATGAATATATAAAGAAAAATGCATCCAAGTTATGCTGTTTTAAAATTGGAATTGCTATATCGTATTGGCAAAGCAGTGCGTCATCAAAAGACAAACAAACATCACGTTTTGTCAAAATACCCAAACTAAATTTCTCAGAGTATTCACGAGCCCCTATAAGATTGAAATTATCCTCAAGCCAATTGAGCATACTAGAAAAATCATTAGAATTCAGACTACCTTGAGCTGGTAAATGATTTTCACCATGAAAATGATGAAACATTATCGAATGAGTGCATTGCATAATCGCTTTGAATTCTAAAAGCATACCTGTTGTCAAGTAACTTAAAACAATTAAATTTGTATCTAATTGATGAAGTTTCGAAAATATAATGCCGCACTAACAATGAGCTTACTCTCTGAATAAGCAAGCCATTAAATTAGATTTTAATTTAATAGGTATACCGAAGTTTGGCTTATTAGTACCTGCATTGTCTTATGCTTTTAATAGCAAACTTAATGTCCCACATGGACATGCTGTATGGCTAAAACTCCCACAAATTTTTGAAATCCATGCTCATGCTATCGAAAGCCAAGTAATTGACACAAGCGGTTTGGAGCATTTGCGGAATATGGTAATAACCCTATCAAGTGTTCTAAAACTAACCCACACAGAAAACTATGCTCGCCAACTCTTCACTTTCTTACAGTCAATCGATATTGAAAGTAACATGGCAAGATTAGGAGGTGATTCTAATTGAATGCGAAGTTTAATTTGCAATTTGGTAAACCTCGAGAGAATGCAAAATAATCCTGTTAACTTAAACAATTTTAAAAATGGTATATTTCACCTAATTAAATAAAATATAGTGTATATCAGATAGTGAAATAAATTTTCGGCAACAATTTAAGTATTACAGTTTATAATATTCTCTATACCAGTTTACAAATTTTCTAATTCCCACACTTATGTCTGCTTTTGGCTTTTTTGATGTAAGTTTTTCCAGTAACGAAGTATCCGCCCAAGTTTCATAGACATCTCCCGATTGCATACCAACATAATTCTTTTTTGCTTTGATACCTAGCTCTGTCTCTAGTGCTTCTATGAAACTCATAAGAGGTACAGATGACGAGTTTCCAATATTTACTATTCTAAACGGGGCAACTGTAGACAAGCTATCTAGTTCTCCCAGATTTTTGTTTTCACTTGATGGGGGCTGCCCAACTAAATTTAGGACAGACATTACCAAATCATCAATATAAGTGAAGTCTCTCTTTAAATTACCCATGTTATAAACGTCAATTGGTAGCCCCTCCAAAATTGATTTTGTGAATTTGAACAACGCCATATCTGGCCTACCCCACGGACCATAGACTGTAAAAAAACGAAAAATCGTCACTGGCATGTTAAACAAGTGAGAATAACTATGCGAAATACTTTCCATAGATTTCTTTGTGGCAGCATAGAAAGACATTTGGAGATCAGCTTTATCAGTTTCTTTATAGGGAATACTTTGGTTTGCACCATAAACCGACGAAGTTGATGCTAACAAAATATGTTCAGGCGGGTGATTTCTTGCAGCCTCTAGCAGTTCAAATGTTCCTTTAATATTGCTTTCAAGATAGGATCTGGGATTATCAATTGAATAACGCACACCGGCTTGAGCAGCTAGATGAATTACAATCTTGGGTTTTTCTTTTTGAAATAGAAGATCGATTAACTCTGTATCTTCTAGATTTCCTCTTACCGAATGATAATTATCAAATTCAGTCAATATGTTTTCTCTAGCCTTTTTCAACGAAACATCATAATAGTTCGAAAGATTATCTAGGCCTATGACTCGCCAGTTATTTTCCAGTAACATTCGGCTTACATGGTATCCGATAAACCCAGCCGAGCCGGTTACCAGCACATTTTTATTTGAATTAACATCCAAAACCATTCCTAATCTAGCCCAAACAAATCTCGAGTAAAAATTTTGCTCTCTACATCACTTAATTCGGAGGAAAACCTATTCGCTATTATAATGTCAGCTTTGTCCTTAAAAGATTTCAAATCGTTTTCCACTTTTGAATTAAAGAATAAATCCTCTTCGAAAGTGGGTTCAAAAATTATAACTTCTATTCCTTTTGCTTTTAACCTTTTCATAATACCTTGAACAGATGAGTGCCTAAAATTATCACTACCAGACTTCATCACTAGTCGATAAACGCCAACGACATTAGGTTGTTTCTTGATTATCTGGTCAGCTAAAAAGTCTTTTCGCGTCGAGTTGGCATCAACAATTGCGTGAATAATATTTTGAGGAACATTTTTATAGTTTGCAAGTAATTGTTTTGTATCTTTAGGAAGACAATACCCTCCATAACCAAAAGAAGGATTATTGTAATAATTTCCAATTCTTGGATCTAATGAAACCCCTTCTATAATATTTTGGCTGTTCATACCGCCGGCAAGTGCGTAACTATCAAGCTCATTAAAAAAGGCTACTCGCATTGCCAAATATGTATTTGAAAACAGCTTTATGGCTTCAGCTTCACGAGAAGACATAAATAAAACTTTCACATCTTTCTTAATAGCGCTGTCTGACAAAAGTGTTGCAAAAATTTGTGCCTGATCAGATTGCTCTCCAACAATTATTCTACTCGGGTGTAGGTTGTCATAAAGTGCTTTTCCTTCTCGTAAAAACTCAGGAGAAAACATTATATTTTTTATATTTAAAAGACCTTTAATTTTTTCAATAAAACCAACCGGAACGGTTGACTTAACCACTATCGAACTTTTTTCGTTTAGTTCTGTTACTTGTTTAATCACATTTTCAACAGACGTCGTATCAAAACAATTGGTTTCCTCATTGTAGTTTGTTGGAGTAGAAATTATAACAAAATCCGCATTCGTGACTGCAAACTTTAAATCAGTTGTAGCAACCAAATCTAATTTACCTGATGATAAAAAAGCCTCTATATCCTTATCAAAGATGGGAGAAACGTTAGAATTTATTTGGTCAACTCTGTTTGAACAAATATCTACTGCAACCACCTGATTATGGCGGGCCAACAAGACCGCATTTGACAAACCAACATAACCCATTCCTACAACTACAATTTTCAAAATAAAAAATCCCTATTCTTAATTGACGTAAATGCTACTTAAGAACTCAAATTTTTAATGACAAAACGTTATTTTCTATCATTAAGCCAGTATTGAGCTGATAATTTTTTTTACTAATCCATTTAAATCTTTATCTAAATTAGAACTTTCAACATTTAATCTTACTAAGCTTTCTGTATTTGACTTTCGTAAATTGAAGCGCCAATCTGATGCGCTTACAGAAACTCCATCGAATCTTTCAACCATGTAATCTTTACCAAAAGTCGCAATTACTGAGTCCATTATACTATTTGTATTCGAAACATTAAGGTTAATTTCTCCACTGCTTATAAATTTTTTCCGGCGAATTTTTATAACTTCAGAGAATGAATGACTAGATTGTGAAAGAAACTGAGCAATCAAAAGCCAAGGAATCATTCCGCTATCACAGAAAGCAAAATCCCTAAAATAGTGATGGGCTGATAGCTCTCCCCCATAAATAGCATTTTTATCTCTCATAGCCGACTTTATAAAAGAGTGACCTGTTTTTGACTGCCAAACTTCTCCACCCTTTTTTGCTACAATATCCTGCACATTCCAAATAACACGTGGATCATGTACAATTACACCAAATTTCTCTCTTTCTAAAAAAATTGAGGCTAATAATCCTATTATAAATTCGCTTGATATAAATTTTCCGTTTTCATCAAAAAAAAAGCACCTATCAAAATCACCATCAAACGCTATACCTAGATCAGCTCCAGTCTCGATAACAAAATTCGAAGTGACTTTTTGGTTTTTACTGAGCATTGGATTTGGAATACCATTTGGGAAACGGCAATCTGGTTCATGATTAAGATAAAAGAAATCCAATTTTGCACCCTGTTCCGATAACCTTTTTGCAATAGCATCAAACGCAGGTTTGGCAGCACCATTTCCGCTATTGACTGCTAACTTTAATGGGCCAACTTTAGAGCACTGAACAAAGCTTAATATCCGATCAACGTACTTTTCTCTTGCATACAGTTTTTTATCTATAACTTTTCCATGTTTGACGCTTGGAAGCCAATCTTGCTTAATGGCAAGATTTTTAATTTCAAGAAAATCTGATTTTTTATCAAGTGGTTTGGATCCCGACTTTACAATTTTCATTCCATTAAAATTGATTGGATTATGAGATGCCGTTACTTCTATTCCTGCACATGCACCAAACTCGGTAACAGCCCAATACATTTCTTCAGTACCGGCTAAGCCAATAAAAATGACATTAGATCCACTATCACAAATGCCTTTAGTCACCGAGCTGGCAAAGGAAGGGCTTGTTTCGCGAGCGTCATAGCCAACTACAACATTAGATGCTCTGAAATGCTGGGCAACAGAACGACCAATTCGATAAGCAATATTGCGATCAAAATCAATATCAATTTCGCCTCTGATATCGTAAGTTTTAAAGCACGTTAATTGTTTATTTGTCATTTTGAGATAACATGAACAGTAAGTTCGTTAATTTTGCCTCTGCAAGATATAACTAGAGATCCATCTTCGAGTTTAAATTCGACAATTTTAACATCTTCTGCCTCCTCAAGTAAAATAGGTTTTGAGGAAAGTTTTAAGGCTGAAGTTTCTATTACCTTCGTACACGTCTTGAAATTCATAGTCTCTTTATTCAATAATGTTTTGCCTGACGCTAAAGATCCCGAAAAAAAAACTAGTATAACTGGTACAAGTGTAAACAAAAAATAAACTACCAACTCTCTTAAACTGATTAACTTTTCCATTTATTCAAAAATCCAAATTTATCTAAGTTTGCCAATACACAATATTTTTGTGATTTGGAACAACTTAACAGAAATAGATAGGTTATCTCTGACAAAATTTTTTCAAAAAAAGGCTATTTCATAATGCTTATCAATAAAATACACTTGCTTTGTAACAAACAATTTATTGTAAGTCATTCATGCCTAGAGCTAACTCAATACAAATTTCTGTTTTACTTTGGTTACTGTGTTGTTGGCAAGCAAGCGGAGCAGATTATTACGGTGCTAGACTCGGAAATTTTGGTCTTCCTGGAACATTAGATTTGCCGATAGGTGAAAAGCTAACTGATGGAGAAGTCGTTATATCACAAAGCGTTTCTAACACATTGGTCCGAACAGGTTTAGCAGCGCAAGTTCTACCTAATCTTGGGCTATCATTCCACTATTCAGGGCAAGGCAACAAATCAGCGGATAATAGATTTGCCACAGGCAGAGTAAATCATGACCGGAGTTTTGATGCGCATTTAACCATTTTGAGTGAAGCACAATTTTATCCCAGTATATCGGTGGGTTTGAGAGACTTTATTGGAACCGGTTGGTACTCTTCAGAATACATTGTTGTATCTAAGAATATTGGGCAATTACAAGTTACGGGTGGTCTCGGTTTTGGTCGCTTGGCAGGTAAGCGGTCTTTTGAAAATCCATTATCCAAATTATCTCCCAAATTTGGAAAACGGGAACGTAACAACTTTGGCAGGGGGGGGACTTTAGGGACAATAAATTGGTTTCAAGGTGATACTGCAATGTTTTATTCAGTATCCTACAGAATGAGAAAAAATTTTACTCTAATCGCCGAATATTCCCCTGATTTAATGGAACAAGAATCAAATTATCTAGATTTTAGAAGTCATCTAAACTACGGCATCAACTACCGTGTTAACAATTTTGTCAACTTATCAGCTCAGTACCTTTATGGTTCAACTTTTTTAATAAATGCCAACATTTTTGTTAATCCGAATGAACCTCCATACGGTCCAGGTCTGGATTTAGCGCCAGTTCCAATGCGGCTAAGAACGGAAAGCAGTTTAGCTAATTCAAAAACTGATCTCAAAACTTTGAAAAAGGTTTTAACATATGATGGTTTTAAAATACTAAATTTTGAAACTTTAGATAATAAAATCAGAATTGATTTAGAAAACACTAAGTTTCGGTCCACTGCACAAGCGATTGGCCGAGTTTCGAGCACTTTACAGAGGTTCACAGCAGAAAAATTTGAATATGCTATTATTGTTTTTCATAGTGAAAATTTGCAACAAGCAAGCTATAAAATAGATTTGAAACAAATTTTCGATAGTCAACATAGCGCAATTCAGTTCAATCAAAAAGAGCCAATAATAAAAAATATAAAAGGAAGTATTTCAAATAAAAAATTTTCAAATTCAGATGGTTTTGCTTGGGGTCTGGGGCCTTACATAACCCATAGGTTATTTAACCCTGATCTCCCCCTGAGTGCAGAAATAGGAGCAGAGCTTACATTTAACTATCCGATTTTCTCAGGTATTGAGCTAGAGGGCTCGTTTCGAAAGTCCGTTCTAACAAACCTAACAAAAAATAAACGCAAGTCTAACTCTGTGCTTCCAAGGGTGCAGACTGACTGGCCGCTTTACGACATTGAGGGGCAAAATGGCCATATTCACGAACTAAAATTATCTTACTTCAAAAATCTTACACCTAACTCCTACGTAAAGGGCCAGGCTGGACTTCTAGAACCTTTTTATGCTGGAGTTGGTGGCGAATTTCTGTACAAACCCGCCAATTCAAGCTTTGGAATTGGCTTTGACATTCACTATGTCCAAAAGCGTGATTACGACATGCTTTTTCACTTGCGAAATTATGAGACAACAACTGGTCATGTTAGTTTATATTACGATGCGGGTGGTTTGTTTAATTTACAACTGAATGCTGGCAAATACCTTGCACGCGACTTGGGGGCAACAATGACAGTCTCAAGAGTATTTGGAAGTGGTTGGGAATTTGGGGCCTATTCTACTATTACAGATGTCCCTTTTGAAACATTTGGAGAAGGATCGTTTGATAAGGGCATTTACATATCTATCCCCCTTGATTGGATCAATGGCAAACCCAATCAAAATATTCGTTACCTTAATATCCGACCGATTACTAGAGACGGCGGCGCAAGACTTACAAGTGCACGAAGTTTATATAAGCAAATAAAAACCAGCCAAAATGCTAGATTTGTGCGCGAAAGAGGGCGTCTTTGGAAATGAATTTGTGGAAATTTTTAGTTATAGCTATTTTATTGACCGCAAGTTGTGAGAAAGGTCCAAGTTTGGATTCTCCTGAAATAGAAGCAATAAAAATATTAAAAAATTCAGTTCAAAATCATAGAAGAGCAAAAAAATTTGTGGATGTAAGAGCTCTTGTTTCTCCCTCAAAAATTAAATCTAGTGAAATTCCTCTTCTTTATGTCGAACTAGCCAGCGGACAGAATGCCTTGCTCGCTCGATATCCTGACGAAGGAAACGGCACCACTTGGTTGGGTGCAGATGGATCTACTGTCACTTTTAAAAATGGCGTTTTAAAAGCAACCCGCGGAATGGGTTATGATCTGATGGGAAGTATCAATAATATGCCAAGATGGAATAATATTAAAAATGGCCAAAAGTATAAACTTACTTTGGCTTATTTGAAAGGAGACAATTCGATCGAAAAATATGAATATACTTGCTCAATGGAAAAAAGCGCAAAAGAAGAACAGATAAATATTTTTGATGAGTTAATAAACACAGTCGAATTTAAAGAAAAATGCAAGCATGGAATTAAAGAAATTAATAATAAATATTATTTGAATAGGAATGGATCAGTTGTAAAATCAAAAGTTTTTCATAGTGATAAAGTAGGCTACATTTTAACCGAACTTTCTAATGATTAGGAAATGTTGTAATTTTCCAACAATTCAGTGGATTTTAGCACCAAAAAAATTTAGATGTTGAAACATTATTCTTTATGTGGAATAAAATAACGGTACTTTTGCAAAAGGACTAAATAAATGAAAAAACTATTTTGTACGGTGGCGATAGCAGGTTTAACAGCATTACCTTTATCTGCGCAAGAATCATCGTCCTCATCGGCTGGTGGCAGTAGCGCTGGTGGCGCTGGCGCTGGCGCTGGTAGTGCAGCAGGTGCTGCAGTAGGCGGGGTAGCCGTAGGTACTATAGCGGTTGCCGCAGCTGTAATTGCTGCAGTTGTAGTTGCAGCTTTAGACGACAGTGCAGCAGCTTCTACCACAACCACAACTACAAATTAATTAATTTTATAAAAGCTTTAGGAGGTGCTTCTTAATGAGAGGCACCTTTTTTATTTTCCATTTTTTGACATGTTAGATTATTTAAAAATAGCCGTCTTTTAGATTACAAAACCTTGCTATTTACTAGGTTTTTGCTTAGCTATCTGATTTATAAAAAGGCTCTGCGAATGATTGAAGACAATCATAATTATAAGAACGATTTACAGCTTACTGAACTTTTTGCAGTAATCTGGTCTCACAAAATACTTATTTTTTTTATGTACTATTTCTTGTGTTATTTTTGCTGGTTATTACGCTTTAACGACTGAAAAAAGATATGTCGCGGAGGCAATCTTTAAAATAGAGAAACAATCTGATAACGGGATAAATTTTCCAAATGGCATAAGCTCACTAATGTCATTCTCTGGATTACGATCAAATAGTTCAGATAACGAATTATTATTAGAGCGCTTATCTAGCAGGGAATTTATTTTGTCATTAAACGCTGATTTGCAATTTCATAATGATACTTTTTTTAACAATTATAATCCCAACAACAAAGAACCACTTTGGAAAGCTAAAGTGAAAGAGATTATAGGATGGGAAAAAAAAATAATCGACACGGATTTAATCATTACACAAAAAATAATAAAAACATTTTTAAGAAATGTGTCTATAGGAACTACTCCAGCAGGTGCAATATCAATTTCTGTCACTCATAAAAACGAAAAAAAAGCTGCTCTTTATGCTAATCAAATAATGGAAAGGATTAAGCGCTTAATTGAAGTAGAAGAAGCATTAAACTCCGAAGTAAGGTTGGCTTATCTATCAGAAACTCTTGCAAACGCTTTAGAAGATATGGAGGTTAGTCAAAAAAAACTACAAGAATACTCCCTCCAAAATAGTTTGACGGCCCAAGAAAGTTTCCTCACAGGGACCTTTTTGCTAGAAGAATTAAGAACAAAACTAAAGAATACAAAAGAAATATTTTATTTGTTGAGAGTTTTGGAGGAATTAATTGCAAATGATAGAGTTGACGACGATACATATGCTAATCTTCGAGTATCATATCCATTAATAGACGACGTGCGCTTTCGAAGAATTTTAGGCATGAGCGAGACAATAAGTGCGTGGAGTTGGCCAGAGTATCAAACTTTGCAAGCAGTAAAATCAACACTTTCTGATAGAATTCAACGCTTAGAGATGGATATTTCAGAAAAAGAAATAGAAGCGAAAAATTATGCCTCTAATGCTAAAGCCGTTGAAAGTTTGAAAAGAAATGCCACAATCGCTGAAGCGGCATATACCGTTCTTATAGAACAGGTAAAATCTCAATCATTGGTTGCAGGCTTTAGGCCAGAAAGTTTTAAGGTTTTTCAATATGCCACAGTTCCGATTGGCCCTTCTACACCAAACAGAAAGTTACTATTAGTTGTGGGATTTCTTTTCGGTATCTTTTTAGGATCTGGGTTGGCACTACTAAATTGGCTTAGAAAAGGTGTTTATTATACTATTAGTTCTATCGAAGCGGAGGGCGACAGTAGGCTAAACCTTAGATCAACAAATTTTCGTCGCTTATCAAATAAGTCCCTCCCAATAATCAAAGAAAAACTAAAAAATTATCAGTTGCCAGAACTTGATGAGGCTATGATTTATCTGTCTGAAAAAAAACTTATTTATGTATGCAATGCTGGAAGTCGAATTTCTTCCGCCGGGCTAGCAAAAATAATTGCAACCTACTTGGCTCAGACAGGTAGAAATATTCTCTTGGTCGATATACCAGCATCAACAAAAGCTTTGCGTGATAAAAATGCAACTGAAAATTTGTTTGATATTGGCGATATTCAAAATATTGATGGTATAAATGTCGTTAAAACAGAGAATAAGATTTTTCACTCTAATCTTCTAGCAAATAAAGATTTCAAAAGTAGTTTGAATAAGCTTATTGAAAAATATGATCATATTGTTATGAGCACAGATAAAAATAATGGTCTTATTGGGCTCAGTGCTATTAAAGATTTAAAAATAAATCTTGTTACTCTTTGTTGCCGACGAAAAACAAAAAAGAAAGAATTAAAAAAGATTAAGAAGACATATCCGATAGGAATATTATTTAATGAATAATGTTATAAGAACAGTCTTTATATTTTTTTTATTTATTAGCTTTAGTGGGTGCTCCGAACTTTTACAAACAGTAGATCTTCCAATTAAAACTAGAGATAAAAACTCCCAAGAGGAATTCAATGTTGTTGAAAAGACCTTAACACTAGAAGAAGCTAAATCACAAAATTCAACCCTATACAGAAGAGTTATTTCACAAACAGGTCGGGGTGAAAGTGCCCGTATAATTTTTGAAAATACACTATTTAAGCAACAGTTTCCTAAACAAAAGACTTTAGAGAATTATAAGCTTGGAATAGGAGATATTGTTTCTTTTAACATCTTAATAGACAACAAATTGGATAATAAAAACAAGAAGCAAACAAAAAGCCAGTGGCCACCCCAAAGTTCAGAAAAACAGTACACTTTAGGTATTGGAGATGAGTTGACACTAACTCAAATAGTTGAAAAGGTTTCGAAACAAGTATCTTCAAATATACAAAATACAAATAATTTTGAAGGGTTTATACCTCCTGAGAATACCAAAAATATTATTGAGGCTAAAGGCCGGGTTGGATCCGATGGAAGTGTTTTGCTCCTTGAAATAGGAAGGCTTGAAGCTTTAGGTAAAACGCTAAATGAATTACGTTCAGAAGTTAGAAATATTTTAATCCGCAATGGAGCAAGTCCACGCTTTCAACTAGAAATCAGTAATTTCAGATCCCAAAAAGCTTTTTTAACCATAAATACTTCATCAAGTATAATAACCTTAAATGACCAACATACGAGTTTAAGAGAAGTTTTGTCGGCAGCAGGAAAAGGTATTCAACCAGGAAAATCCACGAAAGTACGGCTCCAGCGAGGAAAAAACGTATATGATATGATATTACGGGAAGTTTTTGGAAATAGCGCTCCAGATATTACCATCTTTAATCAAGACCACATATTCATTGAAGATCGTACTTCTTCAACAAAATTAAGTCAGTCGACTGTTGGTCAAGATGGGTACATAGTTCTAGAAAATGTAGGAAGAGTTTATGTTTTGGGTAAACACTTACAACAAGTCCAAAAAGAAATCTCTTCACGAATAGACGCTGTTCCCAACTCACAGAACTCTTTCCAGATTGAGATAACCGGTTTTAATTCTCAAAAAGCCTTGATAAATATTCCCAACCAACCTGGCGGAATAATACCGATCACAGATGTAAAAATAGACCTAATATCTGTTTTAACATCAAATGGAGTAGCTATAAAATCAGATGTCATTACTAGAATAAATTTTTACCGCGGCGGACGACTGTTTCAGTTCACAATGGATGAAGTGGTGCGATTAGGGAATGATAGAATTTATTTGGAAAATAATGATATCATAACAGTCGAAGAACTAAGCTATAAACCAAATAAAGTTTTTGTACTCGGTGGAGTAAGCCCCTCAATAATAAATATAAATCCATCACAACGTGAAACATTAGCTGACATTCTATTCACTTCAGGTGGAGTGTTGAGCTCTGCCAACGCTAAAAAATCAGATGTTTATCTTTTACGTGGCAGCAACCCTGTAGTTGCTTACCACTTGGATGCTCAAAATCCTACAAGGCTTATTGTAGCCGACGCAATGCAATTGAGGCCTAATGATATTTTGTATGTTGCCGAAAAGCCAATTGCATCCTTTAATAGGGCACTTGTAACGATTGCACCACTGAGAATTTTACTACGCGATATTCAGGACAAGAATATACCGTAATATCAAATCTTAATCGCCAATTGATTAACAGTAGAAACGTGATATTAAACCAAAAGTCTTTACAGTGACCGGGCTTTATTTTGCTTAACCGCTTTTTTTCTGAACGTGATAAAAAAAACCTTGCTTGGTTTTGGCAAAGCTATATGCGCGACAGGGCGAAGTGGTTAGTCTTCGTGCTTTTACTAATAATATTCCAAGGCTTCGTTTATCAACAGTTCTTAGTTCTAACTGAATCCGGTTTACGCGTAATTTTTGCAAGTGGTTCGATTAATGAACTAGTTTGGGTTTGTTTGGCAATTCTTTTAATTTTTTCAATAAGAGCCTTTACGAGTTTTGTAATCCCAACAATTTCTGCAAAACTTTCAACCTCAGCTCTCTTTAAACTTAGACATGATTTGACCCAACACATATTGAGATTACCTCAATCATATTTTGATAAAACGAGCTCTGGCGATCTCATATTGCGGCTTGTTAACCAAGTTCAAGAGTTGAGTACTTTTGTGGGGCAAACAACGGTCAAAGCTATGCGAGACACTGCAACCGTCGTGATTGTTTCGGGATATCTAATATATAAAAATATTTTATTGTTCAGCATTGCATTGGTTGTAATACCGCTCATAGCATTTTTAATGATTGCTGTAGTTAGACGCGTCAGAAAAATGCAAGCTTTAGCTGAAACAGCTATAGGAAAATTTATTTCCAATATTGATGAAATGAAAACGGGCATGCGAACAACAAAAATGGCAGCGCAGGAAGAAACAGAAGCCCAACGCATTTCTGAGTCAGCAAATTTAATCAGAGCATACACATACAAACTCATGCGCACACATGCATTAACACCGCCAGTAATCGATTTGTCTTCAGCATTTGTTTATATGTTAGTAGTTGGCGGAGGCGGCTATATGGCGCTTTCTGACCAGTTTGATATGGATGGCGCCTCAATAATTGCTTTTCTCATTGGCTTAGTTATAGTTTTCGATCCTGCACGAAATGTCGCACAATTTTTCACCCAACTTCAGTCCTCTCTAATCTTACTAGAAAGCGTGCATTCAATTTTTAATGTTGAGGCAGAACAACTAAACTCAGGGCCGAGTTATAATGACAATCGCAAGCCTGTTGCTATCAAACTCGAAAATGTAAATTTTAATTATACTTCTAATTCTGAAACGCTAAAGAATCTAACTATGGAATTTAAACCTGGAACAAAGAATGCAATTGTGGGAAGTACTGGTTCAGGTAAGACAACTATCCTAAGCCTCCTAGGCAGACTTTATGAATTAGGCTCCGGGACAATAAGTTTTAATGGCGATGATATAAGTAAATTAAGCATTTCTTCAGTAAGAGACCAAATTACAATCGTTTCACAGGATATAGTTATTTTTGACCAATCTTTAGA
>MDSV01163873.1_pt1 | contig 42078 bp, 43 predicted proteins | sample 810851 | NCBI WGS metagenome assembly MDSV01 (sample SAMN05326640, study PRJNA326480) | marine metagenome | isolation source: seawater | place: Atlantic Ocean: North East | collected 2012
ACGTAATCCAGTTAATGTATTTAAACCAGTATTTACAACTTTAATTTTAAGTTTTTTGATGATTTTTTTCTTAAAATATTCTTTTATTATTTTATGTTTGTATCCTGTCGCTATAATTACTTCTCTCACTCCAAATTTATAATAATGATTGATTATATATAAAATTAATGGCTTTCCTTTTATAGAGACCATTGGTTTGGGTATAGTTTTTGTATATTCAGATAATCTTGTACCTTTTCCTCCAGCTAAAATAACAAGTTTCATTCTACAATTTCATCTATCAAATTGATTATGACACTTTTTTTTTTTGAACTACATTTAAATGAATAATATGTTTTTGGCTCTATTTTAAGTATTTTCATCTTATTTGGAAATCCAATATCAACAACTTTCGGTTTATTAGTTATTTTTTTTTTAAGAAAAAATCTTACTTTCCCATTTACTACAGTAATTATTTGAGTTCTCTTTTCATGGTATTTCCAACCTTTAAATTTTTTTGGATGAACTTCAGAAAAATATATTTCTCCAAATTTTTTAAAAAAATTATGCTTTTTTGATAACATTTTGTATAAATTTCCTTTTGAATTTTTTATAATTTTTATTTTTTCTGTTTTAAAGAAGCTTTTACTCATAATTTTATTTCATATAATCTAAAATTTGTTTCTTTGTAATATCCTCTGGAGAAATTTTATTATTAAAAACATTTTTATACCATTCAATAGTTAATTTAACACTTTCACTGATTTTATATTTGGGCTTCCATTTCAAAATTTTTTTACTTTTCTCAATATTAAGCTGAAGGTTAGTTTGCTCATAAAATTTTTTTTGTTTTTTAATTTTTAGTTGACCATATCCCCAATTTTTTATTGCATATTTAACAATCGTTAATACAGATGTAACAGTATTTTTTTCTGTGCCAAAATTCCATGCACCTGAAAATTTCTTTGGATTTTTATAAAGATAAGCTCCAAGCATTAAATAACCATTTAAAGGATCTATCACATGCTGCCAGGGCCTATTAAAATTTGGATTTCTTAAAATTATTTTTTTTTTACTTTGTAATGAATTAACTATATCAGGTATTAATCTATTTGGCGATTGATCTCCTCCACCCATCACATTTCCAGCTCTAGCACTTGCTATACCAATTAAATTTTGTTTTTTTTGATAACTTTCTATATAAGTTTTAATTATTATTTCCGCAGCAGCCTTAGAACCACTGTAAGGATCAACACCTCCTAATCGATCCGTTTCCTTAAATCCTTTTGTTGAAAAATTGCTTTCATAGCATTTATCAGAAGTTACACAAATTAATGATCTAACAAATTTTGATTTTCTAGAAATTTCAAGAATATTTAGTGTTCCCAAAGTATTTATTGCATAGGTTTTATACGGCTCCTTGTAACCATCTAAAATTAAAGGTTGAGCAGCAAGATGAAAAATAAACTGAGGTTTGTTTTTAATAATATATGATGACAATTTTTTCTTATCTCTAATATCTAAAATATTTATTTTAATTTTCTTATGAAGATTTAATGAGTAAAAAAGATTCTTGTTTTTATTAGGTGAATAACCGACAGCATAAACTCTAGCTCCAAGAATATGTAACCATAAACAAAGCCATGCACCCTTAAATCCTGTGGCTCCAGTTACCAAGACTTTTTTATTTTGATAAATTTTATAAAAATTCATTTTAAAGGGATTTATTTACTATATTTAATAAGTTTATTCACTAGATTCTATTATATTTTATTAAGTTGTTATAAGATTTTATCATTTTTGTGTGTGTAAAATGTTTCTTGTATCTATAAAATGATTTATTACCCATTTTCTTTTTTAATTTAGTATTACTAAGTAAATTTAAAATTTTCTTAGCAAAAAGTTTTGGTTTGTTTCTATCTACAAGATAGCCTGTAATATTATCCTCTATAACCTCCCTAAGTCCTCCACAATTAGTTGATATAACTGGTTTTTTTAAACTCATAGCTTCTATGGCTGTGTAGCCAAAAGATTCATACTTTTGAGATGGTATAACTAATAAATCACAACTAGATATTAGCCCAGAGTTATTTTCATTAAATTTATTTAAAAAAATATTATTTGATGAACTAGATTTTTGAACTAATTTATTTATTTCATAATTATCTCCATGGCCAAAAATAAACAAAAAAATATTTTTATCTTCTCGATTAATTTCTTCCATCACATCTATAATATATTTATGTCCTTTTCGCAGATCATATTCAGCAAGCATTAACAAAATTTTAGAATTTGTTGGTAAATTAAATTTTTTTTTATATGAAAATTTATTTTTATTTTTTTTTAAAAAATGTCCATTATAAATGGTCAAAACTTTAGCTTTCTTTAAATTTTTTCTTAATCTGATACTTAATGAGCAAATTTTTGAGACAGATACAAATCCTTTTGCTGATTTTATTATAAATCTATCAATCAAATTTTTATATATATTCAATAGAAAAATTTTATACCTTTCTAGTGCAAAATTGTGAAAATTAATCCATGGTTTTTTTTCTGGATTTAGTTGGGACCATACAATACAAGCAGCTAGACAAATATCACCTCCTGGATAACCTCCATTAATTATCATAAGTTTATCAAAATTATATTTTTTAAAAAAACTCAATAGTTTCAATATTTGATAGATAAAAGTAATTGGAAATAAAAGAGAATATATAATTTTTAAAATGATCAAAAAATAATTGTTAATTTTTTTATCAAAAATTTGATCCCAAGCAAAAATTGAATATTTTAAATAAATTATATTTTTACAATTTTTTTTTATATAATTAATTCCAGGGTTATCATTATTATATATCAAATAAAAAATGTCGTTATGTCTTTTTTGAGAAAGAAGATTTCTTATAAAGGTATCAACTCCACCTCTTTTATAACTTTCTACAAAATAACCTATTTTCATTTTAAGTTTTAAATAATAAAGTCTTCGTTTCTTAGTGTTATCTTAAATTTAAATTATTAATCAAATCGTCTTTTTTCCACAATATCATTTCTTGTTCTATTTGAGCTGTATCTAAGTTGTACACATCCTCAAATTTATATAAGTAATTATTTGGAAAAAATAATGGTTCTTTAAACAAATCTAAATCTCTATACTGACCTATTGGTATATTTTTATTTATATGATTATCTAATTTTGGACAATTAGTTAGTAAAATATATTTAATATTTGCCTTTTTCAAATTTTTTAAAATTTTATCTATACTTAAAAAATCTAGGTGAAAAAAAAGAGCTCTACATATAAGTAAATCTGAAACTGGTAATTTTTCCTTGATTAAGTCAAGTTTTGAAAATTTTATTTTATTTGTAGTATAAAAATTTTTATTCTTATCAATGAGCTCATCTACTATATCACAACCTAAATAATCTACATCCAATTTATCTAAAATTTTTTTCATCCAATTAAAATCTCCACAAGGTATATCAAGTATATTTTTTATTCCATATTTGGATATCAATAATGGTAATTCACGTCTTATATTTTCAGTACTTTTTAAATCAGAACCAGGTCCCGACACAGACTCCTTTGAGCCCCAATAATTATTCTTATAAATCAAGTGAAAAATATTTTTTTTATTAAATTTATTAATAATAAATAAATCAAAAAAAATTCTTTTGATTCTGCTTAAGGCTGAATAAATTTTGTTTTTAACCATAATTAAGGCTAAATTCTAACTTCTTTTATTTTTGTTGCACAAATTAATAAAAGATCTGACATTTTATTCTTGTCTATTATCTTTTGAAAATCATTAAAAAAAACAAGTAATTCTTGAACATTTTTTTCACTTGTTTTTTTTTCTTTTTTTTGGATTAGTTTTGATATTAGCTCATAATAGTCCAAACCATGATACCAAACACCTTCAATTTTAAATCCAGATTTATTCAACATTTTAAATATGGATTTTTTTGAAAACACTGAGAAATCCATAGGAGTAATTTGTCTTAATGAATCTTCTGGAAATGTACTTGTTAAAATACCTGAAACGGAATCATTAATTGGTATATTCACTGCTATCGTCCCCTTTTTTTCTAAAAGTTTATTTATCATTTTAGCGTGCTCAAGTGGGTTAGGTAAAATATCAAAATAACCTAAAGCTCCAACTACACTAAACTTTTTAAGATCATTTTTTTGGTGATATTCTAAATACTTATCTAGTAATAAATTTGTGTGATTGACCTTTAATTTTTTTTTTGCAAACTTTATAAATGGTTCATAAATTTCAGTTGAAATAACATGCCAACCTTTTTTTTTTAATAAATAAGGCATATCTCCAAGTCCTGATGCTAAATCAAGCCATCTTTTCTTTTTATTTTTAAAAATAAATTTTTTAATAAAATTATATTTAGGTATAGTCAAAGTTTTTAGTCTATAGTTAATATTAATTTCATTTAAATAATTTTCTACAGTTTCATCATTATAAAACTGTAATAATCTTTCATATTTAGGCATTGAATTTTTTTGATGGTGACCACACTTTGTGCACTCCATCCATTGAAATTTTCTAGAACTAAAAATTTTTTTTAATTTTTTTGAATTGCAAACTAAACAATTTTTAATCTTTATAAATTTTTCTTTATGTATTTTTTTTGAAAGTTCTATTAACTTATTTTTAAATAACTCTAGGTCCTTGAAATTTGCTGGTTTTGTCTTTCTAGGATCTATTGGTTTAAAATATTTATTTTTCATTTTGTTCTACTATTAAAAAAAATTGGCAATCTTATTATTAGTTTTATTTCTTTTTGCATACATTTCAGTGAAATTTTTCATAGATAATTTCACTTTCTTATTATTCCACCAATAAAAATAGTTGTCTTTAAAATTTTTTTGTAAAAAAGTATTTACACTATCATTGGTAAAATGAATAATGTTATTTCTAAATAAATTTTTGTAAATTTTCTTAGCACTTGATGTATAATTATCAAGGGAAGAATACCACAATGCTATTGATGGGAAATTATGATATGCAGTATCATTAAAGCTTGTCCCGTCATAATTATGTAATACCAGACTATAATCTCCGAGTATGTAATCTAATTTTTTATCTCTTTTATCAAATTGAATATTTTTGACATATTTCCTTAAAAAAAATTCATGATCTAAAAAAAATAGATCATTCCTATAAAAAAATTCCTTAAATTCCTTTTTCGTTTGACTTGGTATTATTCTTATAAAAATATTATCTTTTATATTTTTTGGAAGATTATTTAATAATTCGATATTTTTTTTTAGTTTGTAAACCATATTACTATATTTGTTGTATGTATTATAATTATGAAAATGAGGCGAAATAATAAATAATATTTTTCCACTTTTGCTTGGAAAAATATTATTATTTTTTTTCGAAAACATAAAACTTGGAATTATTTTTTTATGTGTTTTCCAGCCCCAACTAATAAATTTATCTGAAGTTCTAATTTCAGTGTAATCTGAACTTATAAAATGTGTACCATAAATGTTTCCATGTTGGCCAACGATATATTTTATTTTTTTTTCTATATTAATTGCACTGTAAAGTTTAAATATTTCATCTGTTTCAAAATTATTACTTGTAAAGATAAATTTTGGTTTTTTGGGCCATTTAACTGACTGCATTAAAGATAGGTTTCTTTTGAAACCTTCTAGAAAAAATGTTGGTAAATTGTCATGTATTAAATTACACAATATCTTTTCAAGTTTATTGTTTGACTTGAAAGATATCATTTTCCTATAAATTAATAATCTTTTTTCTTTATCTTTTCTAATTTTTATAAATTTTTTTTGCAGCCAATATTTTGGCAAAAATGAAAATCTTAATTTTAATAAAAATTCATCAATCCTGTTTAAATAAGTACCCTGGATAAATGGTTCATTATCATTTTTTAAAAATTCACATAAAAAATTATATAATTTTTTTAAAATGTTTTTGTAATTTAGATCATTTACCTGAATATCTTTTTTTATCTCAAAACTTTTTTTAACAGAAAATTTTTTATTATAATATTGGTTACGCGATTTTAATTGGTTACAAATTTGAAAAATAATATTACGGTTCCAATTAAAATTATTTGTTAAAAAAATAAAATCCTCAGTTCCATGAATTGTATAATTGAAATCACCTCTTCCTAAATTTTTAACTTTAATTTTATTAACTTTATTTAAATGATTTATATTTGAATAATGTCTGTAAACTGAACCAACATAATAATTTATCCAATGGCCAAGTAAAATATCCCAAAATTTTGACGAATATTTAGTATTATGGATTTCGTTTAAAGATTTACTTAATTTAAATAATATTTTTCTTTCAAGAATTTTTAGTTTACTTTTAAGAAAATTTTTTTGTTTTTTATTTAAATCTTTTGAAAAAAAAAAGTTATTTTCTAATAATTTTGAATATGTTTTTTTTTTCTTTAAATCTAAAGTATCTAAAAAATTGATTACTTTAAAATTTTTTTTTTTGATTAACTTTTCGAAACTTTTCATTAAAACTTATCAGAAATAAGTTTCTTTAATTGGCTTACTGAAAGGTATTTATTAAGCGAATTTGATGCATATGAAAAATTTTTTTTAACTTTTTTACCTTTGTAATGACTCAGATACTTTTTCAATCCATACAATTCAAATGTCGGAAGTATTATATAACCATCTTTATACTCAATAGTATTAAATGCGTCATTGGAAGTAATTAATTCTTCATGAATTTTTTCACCTGGTCTTACTCCTATAATTTTAATATTATTTTTTGGGTTAATTGATTTTGCCACATCAAGAATTTTATAAGAATTAAGTTTTGGTACAAAAATTTCTCCACCTAACGCATTGTTTAAATAAGAATATACCTTTTTTGCTGCTTCTGAAATTGTAATATTAAATCTTGTCATTTCTTTATGCGTTACAGTAAAATATTTTTTATTTTTTTGTTTTTCGAATACTGGTATTACAGAACCTCTTGACCTAAATACATTTCCATATCTAACGACTGAGGCTTTAAGTTTTTTTCCTGAATATAAATTTGAACTAATAAATAGTTTATCACTGCATAATTTTGTTGCTCCATAAAGATTAATTGGAGCCGCTGCTTTGTCTGTCGATAAAGCAAGAATTTTCTTAACTTTATTTGAGATAGAAGCCTCAATTATATTTTGTGCTCCAATAATATTTGTGCTGATAAATTCTGTTGGGTTGTATTCGCCAACATCAACTTGCTTTAAAGCTGCAGCATGCACAATTATATCAATATTTGAAAGTGCTCTATCTAATCTATTTTTGTCTCTTACATCTCCTATGAAATATCTTAAGTTGGGATATTTAGATGGGTTAAATTTTTTTTTCATTTCAAATTGTTTAAATTCATCACGGCTAAATATAATTATTCTTTTTTTGACTTTTGCTATATCCAGCAGATACTTTAAAAATTCCTGACCGAAACTCCCTGTCCCACCCGTTATTAGAAATGATGATTTATTAATCATAAATTAATTACTTTTTATTTTTTTTATAAAATTGTTTAATGCTAAATTATTTTCATCATACACCATTATTTTGTTCAAATATTGTTCAAAGATCCTGTTCCAAGTATTTATATCTGAATTTAGGATGAAATTTCCGATTCTTTCAAATTCATTAACATCATTCTTGGAGGTCCAACAAGGTCCTTCACTAATTTTAAGATTTGGCCAACAAAAAGAATGGCCTTGAGTTTGTTCTAAAAAATTTCCCCTTATTGAAAAACCTAATATTTTATTTTTTCTTGAAAATGACTCATATCCAATAGTGCTCTCTATAAATGCCGTATACTCTGAACTGTCACAAAGTCGGTAAGTTGAATACTCATCCTCTTTTTTTATTAAATTAAAATCTATCTTATTATTTACAATTGATGAAAAAAAATTGTATTCGTCCTCAAATTTTGACAAACCATTTGATGCAATTTCAAGTTTGAAACTATTTTTCTTGCAAAAATTTACCAAAAATTCTAATACAATTTTTTCCGCTTTATAAAAGTTTTCACCAGAAAAAATTTTATTTGTTTTTAAATCTAAAAATCCATTATCAATTATATTTTTATTAAATTGTGAAATGAACACTATATTCTTTTTTTTTTTATTTTCTATTTTTTTGTATTTATTATTTCTGATTGAGCCAATTACAATATTTTCAGAATTTATAAATTCAAGATATTTACTTCCTGTGGAGTCATTCATTGTAAGTAGGTAGTCACAACCTAAATCTTTCTCTTTTTTATTAAATAGATTGAATATATCGCCTACAATAGTTCTCATACCATTTTGAATTGAAACAGAAATGATTTTTCTCTGTTTAAAAAAATTGTACATTTCATAGAATTGATAATAGTTATCAGTAAAATTTACTATAATTGATGGTTTAATTTCAATAATATAGTTCTTTAAATAATTCTTTTTGATTTCTTTGAAGCCACTTTTAAAAAATGTTTTAAATAATATTATGACATTTAATTTTTCTGACATCAAAAATAAAGGGTTAAAATTGTCGAATACTTTTAAATCTCTTAAATTTAAATAAGAATTTTTACCAAAAAAAATAAAATTTGTTTTACAAGGTATGCTAAAATCTAAACTAAATAAAATTTTAATTATTTTCATCAAGATAACTCCTTAATAATTTTAAACCTTTTAAACCACTTTTTTCTGGATGAAATTGAAAGCCAGTTATATTATTATTATTTACAATAGACGGAATAGAAATATTAAAATATTTTGTAGTGGCTAAAATGTGATGATTGTTTTTTGGATTTGCATAATATGAATGAATAAAATACATATCATCCTTTTTATTTAACTTTAAAAAAAAATTTTTCTTAAATTTAAGTCTTTCAAAAGATGCCCATCCAATGTGAGGCACTTTTGCATCATTATTTTTTAATTTTTTTTTTAAATCTAAAATCTTTCCATCTATAAGGCCTAATCCTTTAATTTTTTTTTTACTTTCTTCACTGCTATTAAAGAACAATTGCATTCCTAGACATATACCTAATAAGTTATTTCCTTTTTTTACAGTATTAACAATATTTTCTCTTAATTTTTTTTTTTCAATATTCTCCATTCCATTTTGAAAAGATCCAACACCGGGTAAAATTGAAATTTTTGCATTTTCAATTTCTTTTTTTGAATCTGATATTTTTGAGTCATAACCTACAGCTTCAATTGCTCTTTTGAGGCTTAAAAGATTTCCCAATCCGTAATCAATTATAATTACTTTATTTTTCACTTCTTACTTTAACTTTTAATTTGTCAGCAATATATTTTTTTATATCTTTAATATCTAACTTTTCATAATGCAGCACTGATGCTAAAGCAATTCCGCTAGGTTTAAGTTTAACCAAATTTTTTAGATCTTCTAATTTCCCCATTCCTCCACTTACTACGACTGGAATATTAATTACTTTCATAATCTCTTTTAATAAATTGGTATCAAATCCTTTTTGTGTACCTTCTTGATCTATAGAAGTAATCAAAATTTCTCCAGCACCTAATATTTCAGCTTTTTTAGCCCATTTAATTACGTCTAGTCCTGTAGGTTCTCTTCCGTTTTTTGTAAATGCAAACCATTTATTAAGTTTTCTTTTTGCCTCAATGGATACTACGACGGTCGACTTTCCATAAATTTTTGAAAGTTTAGTTATTAAATCAGGTTTTTTTATTGCTGCAGTATTTAAAAAAATTTTATCTGCACCATTTCTAAGTAATAATTTTGCATCATTTACAGATCGTATCCCTCCGCCGACACAAATAGGCACAAAAACATTTTGTGCTATATAATTTATAACTTTTAAAATCGAGTCTCTGTCATAAAGACTAGCAACCACATCTGAAATTAAAATTTCATCAATCCCTTGATTATAATATTTTAGTGCAAATTCATTTGGGTTTCCAATTCTTCGCAAACCCTCAAGGTGAATACCTTTAATTAAATATTCATTTTTTACATCTAGTCTTGAGATGATTCTAAGTTTATTCATTGTCAATACTAAATTTATTTTCTAATTTTCCACTTATTGTTTTCTTTATACCAGATATGAGGAGATCTAAATTGATCACATAATGAATTAAAATAATTTCTATCCATCTTGTTTTTTTCAAAAAGTTTTGAAATATCTCCATAATCATCTTGACTGATTGTTAGATATTCAAAAATTTCTTTTTCAAACCTTGCAGGATATTCCCCATCATATTTTTTAACTAAATTTAATCCCTCTTCTTTTGTTATTTCTTTGTTTCTGATCTCCTGAGAAGAGTCATAAGTGGCTCTACCAATACCAAATTTAATAAAAGTTGTATACCAATGAAGATCATCCATTTTATCATCAAGAGATGCATATTTGCTGTAAGTACCTACATTTCTTTCTGGAGAAACTTCAAAACCACCCTTTTGAGATGCATAATAATAACATTCTTGAGGATGCCAAGGAATATAGAAACCTAAATACTGAACATTTAATTTTTTTCCTATTTCTTTTCTTTTTAAAGGTAAATAGGGATATAAATCGTTTTTGCTTAATTTAAATTTTTTTTCTAAATCAGAAATTTTTAAACCAGATATAAAAATATTTTTATGATTTTTTGTTGTAAAATAATTAATATTTTTTGTTGGAACTTCATTTTCTGAAGACTTATTTCCATATTCCGAAGGATTCTCTCCATAAAAAATTAAATTTATACCTAACTGACTTGCAATTTTTGGAGGAAAGTACATTTGTCCCATTATAAAAGGTTGAAATGGATGCAAGAGCTTTTCTAAAGAAAGTCTTGTCAATAATCTTTGCACTTTTATATTTGGTGTAAATAAATAATTTGAAAATCCACTGCCCAACCAAGAATAAAAATTTTTTCTTCCCCAATCAGTATACAGGTGTGGAGAAGCTGTAACTGTCAATGGATTCATGCCATATTCTTCCTTTAACTTTAATGCAGCATAAAAACTGTCTTTTCCACCTGAGCCTGGTACAATACAATCAAACTCACCATTCTTTTTTCTATATTTATCACATAATTTCTCTAAAAGTTTTTTTCTTTTATCCCAATCAATATTTTTTTTCTTTTCTTGAATTTTACATGCACTACAAATTTCATCTGCCTGTATTTTTAAAGTTGGTTTTTTTTTATTTATATTGTGTTTATATTCTTGTTCGGAGTTTGGTTTTTGATTAGTATATGTGCATTGTTTACAAAATAATATTTTTTTTGGAAGACCATAAAAGTTTTGAGGCGAATTAACTCCTCTGTTATAAATCTTTAAGTCTATTTTTTTTGGTTTTTTTATTAAAAACATATTTTTACCAACATGACAATCCACCATCTATCAATATATTTTGACCAGTAATAAACGAAGATTCAGATGATGAAAGTAAGATTATTATACCCTTTAAGTCATCTATTTTTCCCATTCTATTCAGAGGAACATTTGATGAATAGTTTTTTTTAAATTTTAATGTGTGTCCTTGTTCTATTCCCCCGGGACTTAAACAGTTTACTCGAATATTATATTTTCCAAGATAAGATGATAGGTATTTTGTGAAACCATATAAACCAAATTTATTTACAGAATAAACTGCAGGTGAGTTAATTTTATTTCCTTTAAAAAATGAGTCTTTATAAATTTCAAAATTTGGAGCTACATGGCTATAAATTGATCCAATTTGTATTATTGATCCAGATCGTTTTTTGATCATTTGTTTTGAAATATGTTTGGTTATTAAAAAAGTACCATCATTATTTAGCCGAGAAATTTGAGACCAATCTTTTAAATTAAAATCTTCAAATGGTTTGTAAAAATTTTTTAATTTATTTGCTCTATACGTTGCATTATTAATTAAAACATCAATTTTTTTGAATTTTTTGATAATTTTCTTTGTTGACTTTGCAATTTCAGATTCATTTAGGATATTACATTTAATTAAAAAAATTTTATTTAAATTTAATTTTGAGTTTTTAATTGATCTTTTTAAATTATTTAAACTTTTTTTATCTATATCTATAGCAACAACATTAGCACCAAAGGATATTAAGGTCTCACAAAAATAACTTCCTAAAAATCCACCAGCACCAGTTACAACAACAATTTTATTTTTTAAATCAAACATTTCGTATTTCTCTATACTGATTAATATTTGATATTTTACCAGCCCTAATTGTATTCATCACATTTAAAGTATCTTTATACTTAATTGGATTTTTTTTTAATTTTATCATTTTTTCAAATTTTTTGAGTGTGTTATAAAAAGATTTAAAATTATCATTAATATTAAAATGAACATTACCTTTTTTTCCATAAAAACTAATTTTGAAAACTTTTTTAACTTTTCCCAAACATTTAAGATAAATGGGAATATTATTATTAGAAATTATTTTATAAAATTCATGCTTTTTTGAGAGCTTAATGATCTTTTTAAAATTTATTTTGATTGTTTCATTAATAATTTCAAGCATGTGAACGCCATATTTTTCAAGATCATTTATAACGAGCATTTGTATAAAATTAATTTTTCCAGTTTTTTGTAAGATGAATTTTTTATTTTTTATTTTCTGAGAATATCTCAATCCAGAGCAGCTCATTAAAATTCCCTTTTTTAAATATGGCTTAAAAAAATACAATTCCTTCTCTTCTAAGGACAGAGGTTTGTCAATAAAAGTGGGTATATTTCTCTTTAAAAATGGTAAGGATAATTTTTTATGTGATCTCCAATCATCTCGGGCAATGATTACCCCGTCTATTTCATTTAACATCTCACTAGGATTTTTACAAATCTTTTGGATTAAACAAGACCTGGCAATATTTTTTGTAAGTTTTAAATTTTGAGTCCAAATATGAGTGATTTTCATCTTTTTAAAACCTAAATTTTTTTTATTTTTTGATAAATAATTATAAATAAAAGGCCATTTGGCATAATTTTTAAAATATAAATTATCAATTCCATTTATGATTCCAGAGAATGAATATGGGTGACCATTTAATTTTGAATACCCAATCATACCTAGTTTAATCACCTAACACTCCAACCACCATCGACACAAATATTTTGTCCATTAATATAATTGCCTCCATCACTACATAGCAAAACTATCACTCCATTTAGATCTTTTGGATAACCAATTCTTCCTAATACAGATTTTTTTTTTAATTCTTTTATAAATTTTGGAAATTTTTTTATAGTTGATGGAAACGGGAATGCCCCAGGACTAATTGAATTAACGTTTATATAAAAAGGTGATAAATAACTTGCCAAGTACTTAGTTAATTGAATTATACCTGCTTTAGCAGCTCCATAACTTGGTGGATTAGATAAATTTTTATTTGAATAGATTCTATAATCAGGAGCAACATGCCCATACATAGATGCAATATTAATTATTTTACCTCTTGATAACTTCAGTAAAGGTAATAATTTTTTTGTTATTTTGAATGTAGAAGATAACGATACGTTTATATCATGATCCCAATCTTTATTATTTATACTTTCAAGGGTATTTTTTTTTCCATTCCATGCACAATTAACCAAAATATCAAGTTTAGAGTTACATTCTTTTTTTAAATTTTTATAAAATAAATTAACAGACTTGGTATTAGAAATATCTATCTTTAAGTATTTTATTGGTTTTTTTTTTTTAAATTTTATCTTCAACTTTTTCATATTGTGATTAAAATTTTTAATATCTCTGCTTGCAATTATAACTTTCGCACCCATAGAACAAAGGGCTTTAGACATTTCAAAACCTAAATATCCAGCACCTCCAATCACAAGAGCTGTTTTATTTTCTAAGCTAAAAAAATTACTATCAGTTATTTTTGACATTTTTAAATAAAAGTTTTGAAATTAGATAATCCTTTTTATTATCAATATCGATTAAAATTTCATTTTCATTACATATAAAAGCAAAAGATTTACCAAAAAGAAGATTTTTGACAGTCGGCTTAAAATTCTTTGTTGAAAATGCATATACTGAACCATTTAATTGAAACGCTTTATCAAAAGATTGTTTATTTTTCCATGGAATAACATTTTTAAAAAATGTGGTTGGTATATTTTTTTCAATTTTCCAACCTCTATTAGGATTTAAAAGTGCATTGCTAAAAGTTGCAATAGAATCAATTTTTTTATTAATTAGTATCTTCAAGCAACTTTTTAAATGATTAATCTTTCTAAATGGACATGTTGGTTCCAACAAAACCACCACATCAAAAAAAATTTTTTTTTTTTTGTAAAAATTCAATATTTCGTGGATAGCATCAGCTACTAGAGATTTATCAGTACTATTTTTCTTTAATCTTTTAATAACATTTATTTTATTCTTTAATCCAATATTTAAAATTTTATTAGAATCAGAACTTAAAATAATATTGCTAAATTTTTTTGATTTTTTTGCAAAAAAAATTGCATGTTCTAATAATGAGTATTTTCCAAGTTTAAGTAAATTTTTATTCTTAATTGATTTACTTCCGCCCCTGGCTGGTATTATGCATAGTATCTTTTTTTTAATCATCAATAAATTTTTTTGCTGAAAAATAATGTTCAGGTGTTCCAACGTCAATCCATCTTTCATGAATTGGGTAAGCTAAAACTTTTAATTTTTTTTGTTTGATTTTTTTAAATAACTGTATCATAGAAATTTCTTTATTATAATTAAGTAACTTTAAAATTTTAGGATGAAATGCATATACTCCAGTATTTATATATGATCTGTAAATAGGTTTTTCAAAATAATCAATTATTTCATTTCCAATAGTTTTAATTTCCCCATAAGGATTTTTAATTTCATATGATCTTATTGCCATAGTAGCGGCAGAATTATTTTTAATATGAAATTTTAATAAATCATTATAATTTATATCTGTAATTACATCTCCATTTGTAACAATAAAATTTTTTTTGAGAATTTTTTTCATAAGGCTTAACGAGCCAGCAGTGCCTAACTTTTTATTTTCTTTTATATATTTAATCTTAGTATTTAAAATTTTTCCATTTCCGATTTCTTTTTTAATTAAAGTTCCTAAATGATTAATTGATAATATAAAATTATTATATCCATTAAGTTTTGCACGATCGATTATATGTTCAATTATAGGTTTACCGGCTACCTTTAAAAGTGTTTTAGGTAAAAATTTTGTATATGGCATCAATCTTTTTCCTTTGCCACCTACCATAATAACCATTGAATTTGAAATTTGATTTTTATTAATAGGTTTATCTTCAAAAAGAAATTTTAAATCTACTATTTTCTTATTTTTATCAATTATTGGTATTGAATTAAAATCATTTGTAATCATGATACTGTTTAGTTCTTTTATTGAAACAGACGGATCACAAACTATTGCATTCTTATTTAAAATTTTTTGAACAGAAGCCTTTAAAGAAATTCCCTGTAAGATTCCTCTTCTTATATCTCCATCTGTAATAGTTCCTATAAATTTATTATTTTTTGTTACTAATACGATTTTCATACCAGATTTGTCTAAATTTTTTATTGCTTCTTGAATCGTATTATTTATTTTTAAAATTAATTTTTTGAAATTTTTCATCTAATTCTAGAATAAATTTGCTGAAATGCTTCGGCATATTTAAAACCACTTTCAGAGCCTCGAAGCAATGATAGTGCTTTAACTGCCTCAATACTTCTTGGAAAAGGATGTTTTTTAAACTCTGATTCATATAATTTAATTGTTGAAATTTTTTTATTTATGAATCGACTAATATCAAAATATGAATTTGCTTTAAATTGTTTAGCTTTTTTAGAAAAATTAAAATTTGTTTCTGATAAAGTTTCATAAATAAAAATTTTTTCAATTGATGGTGTTCTAAATATTTTTGATGAGGATAAACTTGCTTTGGAAACAAAAAAATGATCTGAATGTGTATCATCTGAATGGCAGGTAAATATTGTATCTATTTTCTTCAAGTTAATTATATTTCTTATATCATCAGTTAAGGTGCTCAAATTTTTAAAACTTAAATCAGAAGCAAAATATGATAATTGAAAAAGATTATTAAACTTATATTTTTGCTTTACTTTAGTTATCAACTTTTCTCTTTTTATAAGTTCAGTTTTTTTTTTAATTTTTTTTTTTGTCGCTAGAAGCCAATAAATTTTACAATTTTCTGACTTAAATTTATGAATAATTCCTCCACAACCTAAAGTTTCATCATCAGCATGTGGTGCGATAAATAGTATTTTTTTCATTATTTTAGATTACAAGTACGTACCTTTCTTAAGTTTTATCTTTGGGATAGTTTTTTTAATATACACAAAACCATCTTCACATTTTATTTTAATGCCTTGTTTATTCAAATCCAAAATTTTACCACTTTCAATATTATTTTCTTTTTTAGTTTTTTTATATTTTATAATAAAAACTTTATAATCTTTATTATTATGTTCAAAATGTGCTCCTGGATAAGGATGACTTAAAGCTCTTACAAGATTAAAAATTGATCTACCAGTCATCCTAAAGTCTATTTTTCCATCATTATAAGTTCTTTTTCTCCAATAATTAGAAATATTATTATTTTTTTTACTTTTTTTTACAGAAAGTTTGCCTGATTTGATCTTTATTATAAGATTTTGAATTTGTGTTTTTGAATTTTTAATAATCTTTTTATATACAGAATTTACATATTCGTTTTTACCAATAATAAAATTTTTTTGACTAATTACATCTCCATCGTCTATCTTTTTATTCATTAAAAAAAAAGATGTGGATGATCTTTTTAAATCATTAATAATTGACCAAATAATAGGATGTTTACCTTTATTGGTCGGTAGTTTTGTGGGATGAAAACCAATACAATATTTTTTAGGAATAGATAGTACCTCTTTTTTTAAAATTTGTGACCAACCAACGCATAAAATTATATCTGGATTTTTAGACTCAATCCATTTTTTTGTTTTTAGACTATTGATATTTTTTGATAAAATGTAAGGAATACTAAATTTTTTACAAAATAAATCTACTCTTGCAGAATCTGGTTTTTTATTTGTGTTCGTAATTATGCCTGCTAAAATATTTTTATCTATTTGCCTGATTGTTTTTAGTACTTCTAATGAAATCTTAATATTACCTACGAAAATTAATTTCATTTAAACACCTTAATGTCAATAAACTTTTTAATTAAAATATTTTTATAATTAATTTTTCCAAGAATCTTTATTGCCTTTTGGCTTGTTGCACCATTATCATATAGATTCTTAATGTTTTTTAATTTTGATAAAAATTTTTTTGATCTAGACTTTTTAATTGCATAACTAATTGATTTCTTATTATTTCTACAATCAATAATCGATAACGTTTTTTCTCTACCATTTTGTCTATCTCCGATATTGATAGTAGGTTTTTTATATGACGGAAACTCAAGAATACCACTCGATGAGTTTCCAATCAAGAATTCACTGTAAGCTAATAGTGAATAATAGTCTTTTCCAAAAGATTTGATATAAAATCTATTCTTGGATTTTTTTTTGACAAATTTTTTTATCATTAACATTATCTTCTTATATCCTGGATCTGCGTTTGGAGATGTAAATATCACATTCAAGTTTTTTACATTCATTAGTGCATCCAATAAGGGTTTCATTTGAAGTTCAATTTTAACATCGCTTAGTGTTTCAGGGTGGAAAGTGGCTAAACAAAATGGAGTTGAAATATTAATATGATATTTTTTTTCTATTGATTTTTTAGAGATCTTTTTTTCTTTTCTTATATTTTCTGCTCCAAGTCCGCCAACATTAAAAACATTTTCTGGATTTTCACCCATTTGGATAATTCTTTTTTTATATTTTTCAGTAGCGGCAAGATGTATGTGTGATAGTTTAGTTACACAATTTCTTGTAACATCATCAATTATCCCAAGAGTTTGCTCTCCACCTTGAAAATGACAAATTGGTATTCTCGCAAGTGTGGCTGCATAACATGCACTAATCAATTCATATCTATCCCCAAGTACAATAATTAAATCTGGCTTAACACTCCTAAAAATTTTCCCAAACTTAAACATTCCATCGCCTACAGACTTAGTGATAGATAAAACACTATCATTTCCAATAACATATCTTATTTTTCTAAAACTTTTAAAACCATCTTTTTTAATTTCTTTAATTGTATTTCCAAACTCTTTTTTAAGATGAGTTCCTGTAACAAAAAGTTCTAATTTAAATTTTTTATTTTTATTGATTAGATGTAAAAAATTTTTTAATAGCCCATATTCAGCTCTTGTGGCAGTAATTACACAAATCTTTTTCATTCAATACCCAATATTATTTTGTAAAAAGATTTAATTTTTTTTATTTTATATTCAATTAATTTCATTTTTTTTTAATAATTGATTTTTTTGATAATTATTTTTTGATTTTTTTCCAACAAGTTTTTTAATCAACATAGGAGAAAGTCCTATTCCTGGTCTTTTAGCTGTAAGATTTTCAAAATTAAAGTGATTTCCCTTAAGAATATCTTTTGTTGCAACAATTGATTTTCTAACAACCTTTATATTTTTAATTTCACTTTTTGTAGGTTTTTTGAATTTTCTTCCAAAAGTTTTTTCTGTTATCTCTATTAAATTAATCATGTTTTTAAAATCTTTTATTTCTATACTTGCCTTATGATCAGGGCCACTCATTTTTTTACTTAAAGTGACATGTTTTTCAATTATCTCTGCGCCCTTACAAACTGCAAGAGAAGGTATAATGTGGTTGTCAGTATGATCTGAAAATCCTACTTTTAATTTATATTTTTTTTTTAAAGTTTTAATTACATTTAGATTGAGATCTGAATATTTTGTTGGGTAATCAGTATTACATTGTAATAAACTTATTTCATTCTTTTTAATTTTACCTGATGCTAAAATTTTTATAGCTTGAGATATTTCATTAATATTTGACATCCCAGTAGAAAGTATAATCTTTACTTTCATTTTTGATATTTCATTTAAAAGAAAGTAGTTGGTAATTTCTCCTGATGGAATTTTTAAAATATTAAATTTTAATTTTTTTATAATTTTTAAGCTATCATTATCAAAAACAGATAACAAAAATGATATATTACATTTCTTTGCATATTTTCTTAATTCAATTATTTTTTTTTCATTCAAACTATATCTTTGTAACATTTGTCGTTGAGTTATTTTCGCTTTATTTAAATTTTTTTTTTGGTAGCCAGCAAGTCCAGCGCTAGGGGTTACTAATTTATCTGGATTAAATAATTGAAATTTAACAAAATGTGATCCCGCATCTGCTGTTTCTTTAATAAGTTTTTTCGCAATTTTTATTGAACCATTATGATTTACCCCAATTTCAGCTATAATTTTTGTTTTCATCTTAGTAATAAACCTTTAAATAATTTTATATTAGTTTTCCACTTTAATATTCTTATTGCACCATCTCGAGTATTAACGTCAAAATATTTATTCTTAAAATTTATTATTTGACCAACTTTATACTTATTACTTGTTTTTCTTTTATCTAATATTTGAGATTTAATGAAAAAAATTTTATTTTTTCCCTTTTGAAACTGAGCATTAGGTCCTGGAAAAATAAGAGCTCTAATAAAATTGTTTAAATATTTTGTTTTATTATTGAAGTCAATAATTTCATCCCCTTTAACTCTTTTTCTGCAATAAAAACCCTTTCCTAAATTTTTTTGAGAAACAGTTTTAAGTTTTGGATTTTTATAAATTTTTATTAAACTTGAACTCAATAGTTTTGGGCATTCTTTATAGCATTTGTTTAGAAGTGTATTATAATTATCTTTTCGTAAAATTTTTATTTTTTTTTGAGATATAATATCTCCAGTGTCAATTTTGTTATCAACGAAATGAACTGTTATACCTAATGTTTTTTCTCCATTAATTATTGCCCAATTGATAACATTTCTTCCCCTATATTGTGGAAGCATTCCAGCATGACAGTTTATTGGGGGGTATTTATTCATACTAATAATTCTACTATCAAATATTTGGTCATAAGACATTGAAACAATAAGATCTGTTTTAAAAGAATTTATTATTTTAAAAGCTAAATCAGATTTTATTTTTTTAAATACAAAAAAAGGAATTTTTTTTTTTAATACAAAATTCTTTATATCTTTATCAATTTTTTTTCTTCCACATACATATTTAATTAAAAATCTCTTATCTTTGTCTATTTTTTTTAAAAAATTTAAACCCCAAACACCATCTGCAAAAATCCCTAAATTCATCTTTTTAAATTAAAATATTTGTATAAATATGCACTGCTAGGTAAGTTTATAATTCTTTTTGCAATATCAAGTGATGTATTTGAATTCATCGCTGGATACTTTTTTAAGTAATTTGTTTTAGTCATTGGCTTCCACACAGGTCTAGCTTCTATATTTTTACTTATCAAAAACTTAATTATACTCTCATGATATTTAATATATTTTTTTTTCAAAATTATAGTAACTAACCAATGATTCGGGGATGAATCTTTCAAACCACTGTAAATTGAAAAATATTTATTATCAGAAAAAATTTTTTTGTAATTTTTAAAAACTATCTTTTTATAACTTAAAATTTTTTTTATTTTCTGAAGCTGGGAAAACCCAAGTGCCGCATTAATGTTTGGCATTCTATAATTATAACCTTTTTCACTAAAAACCATTTTCCAAGAATGTTTTTTTTTTGCTACATTCGCTAGCTTTCTTGCTTGTATGGCAATTTTTTCGTTATTAGTAATTAATGCTCCCCCTCCTCCACTAGTAATAATCTTATTACCATTAAAACTTAGTGCTCCCACGTCACCAAATGTACCTAAATGTTTTTTTTTAAAGAAAGATCCTACGCTTTCTGCTGCATCTTCCAAAACTTTTAGTTTGTATACTTTTGCAATTTTTAATACTTCATCAATTTGACAAGGATAACCATAAAGATGTAGTGGTACTATAGCTGTAATATATCTTTTAGTTTTTATATTAAATAATCTGTTATTTTTAATCTTCGTATTCTTTTTTAAGTATTTTTTTAACTGTAAAATATCAATTCCTAAAGAGTCTAAATTTACATTCACAAAATGTGGAATTGCATTAAGATATAAAGATGCATTTGCGCTAGCAATGTAATTAATATTTGGAATTAAAACTTCATCATTTTTTTTTACACCTAATGTTTGCAATCCAATATGGATTGCTGAAGTTCCATTACAAAATAAAACACAGTATTTTGCACCTGTAAATTTTTTTAGTGAATCCTCAAACTTTTTTATAAAATTTCCAACAGATGCTACTGCATTTTTTGAAATACACTCACTTAAATATTTTTTTTCATTTCCAAAAAAAAAGGGTTCGTGAAGTGGGAGTTTTTTCTTATTTATTTTAGAAAAAAAAAATAAAAGATTTTTTTTTAAATCATTTTCCAGTTTCATTTTTTAAAAATTAAAGTCTTTATTATGATATTTTTTCAAATTTTCTTCTTTGAGAAACCATTTTATAGTTTTTTTTAAACCTTCCTTTAAACCTTCTTTTTTGGAATATTTAGGTCTCCAATTTAATAAAGATCGTGCTTTTGAGTTATTACATTTTAGTCTTAAAACTTCACTATTTTTTGGTCTAATTCTTTTATCTTCTTTTTTTAGTGGGATTTTTTTACCCATCAAATTACCAATTAATTTATACAAATTATAGATAGATATTTCATAGTTTTGACCAATATTAATTATTTCACCATATATTTTGTTTTTGCCTAGTGTTTTTACAAAACCATTCACAGTATCATCAATATAGCTCAAATCTCTTTTTGGTGTAGTAAGACCTAAATTTATAAATTTTTTATTATTGGCCATTTGCAAAATAATGCTTGGTATGACAGCTCTATTGGATTGACGAGGACCAAAAGTGTTGAATGGTCTTATAATAGAGATTGGTAAACCATAAGAATAAAAATATGACATACTCAAATAGTCAGCTGAAATTTTTGTTGCTGAATAAGGTGACTGTCCTTGCATTGGATGCTTTTCATCAATTGGGGTGTATTTTGCTGTTCCATAAACTTCACTTGATGAAGTTTGAATAAGTTTAAAACTATTTCTTTTACAAGCATTTAAAATATTTAGAGTACCTATAATATTTGTATCAACATATGACTTAGGAGATTTATAAGAAAATGGTATTGCAATTAAAGCGGCTAAATTAAATACATAATCTTTTTTTTTTGTAATACTTAAAATAAAATCTGAGTCTATTACGTCACCTGAGATTATTTCTAATTCTTTTGAAATTTTTTTATCTAAATCATCTAACCAACCGTTATATCCAAATGAATTATATTTTACTAAGCATGTAACTTTGTGTCCCATCTTAACTAATCTTTCTGTCAAATGCGACCCTATAAACCCCTCCGATCCAGTTACTAATATTTTCATTTTCCTAAACACCTTTTTATAAATCTGGCAGGGTATACAATAGAAATTGTTGTAATAAGATAAAATAAATTAAGCAAACTTATATTTCCAATTTTATTTTTTTTTGGCTCCTCAAAACTTAATGATATTTTTTTTGATGAGCTATCATTAATTAAAAAGATTTTATCACTGATTTTTGTTGTTCCAATTTTATGATTTATTCTGTCTTTAAATTTTGAATTAGGTAAACTCCCCAAATAATCATCATCATACCACTCATCATATTCACTCCCATATTCAGTGCCTTCAGCATGAAGAGAAATTAACATTAAATATTTAGATTTTTTTCCACTCGATGGATACCTTCCGTGCCAGGTTCGATTAATAAACAAACATATATCTCCACTTTTACCAGAAATATATGACAGACAAAATCTATAAAGCTTTAAAAAAAGGGGTGGGGTCAAAAGTTTTAATTCCTCAGCTCTTGAATTAATTAAATGACTATTTTTTAAGAATACTGTTGAGCCATAAATATCGTCATTATCATCAAGCAAAATAACCAAATTCATTTGACCAGGTCCATCTTGATGAATGCCTAATCCTTTATCATCTTCAGATGATTTTCTAACACTAATTTGATGAACCTTAAAATTTTTTCCCAGGTATTTCTCAAGAATTTCATTTAATTGAAAATTATTAAAAATTTTTTGTAAAATTTTTGATATTTCCTTATTGTGCTGGTCTATTCTCTTTAATGCATAACTACCTTCACCTATAGAGTCATCATTAAAATCATTTTGAGAAATTTCTATCTTTTTTAAATTTTCTTTATTCAAAATTGCATTATCTAATAATTTTTTGCTTTCAAAAATTAATTTTTGAACCTCAATAGTTTTTGAGAATATATCTCCAAAATTTACAAAACCATCATTAAATAATTTTTCATCTTTCATTTTTTTTCGCGATCTGTATTATTTTATTTTTCCAAATTTTATCCCAATTATCATCAGTTCTGGCAAATTTATAAGTAAACTTTCTAACAACATTATGTCTTTTTTTATTAAATGACCATTTTTTTTCATCTTTAATAAACAAACAGATATTTTTTAAAAGATCATTATAATTATAATTAATTATTCCCACCTTATTAAGCTCATGAAATAAACTTTTTTGAGACTTGTGGGTATTGATAATATTTTTATCTACATAGCATAAAGTTGGAATGTTAGAAGATAAACACTCCAAAAAACCAGTGCCAGGAATATCCCAAATTACCAATTTAACCTTTAAAAGAATATTATTATCCAGCCCTTTATCAAAATTTTTTATAAATTTTATATTAGGATAATGACTGAGATCTTTTTTTAAATATTTTGTATAAACTTTGAAATCATATTCATTATAAAATTTGCAATAAGTAATTATATTTTTTTTTTTTAAATGATTGGCAAATTTCTTGAAATTAATTAGTGAAAAATTTGTATCTATTGTATTAATGTTGTTTATCCCTGATGGGGATATATCGTAGTTTCGAATTTTATTTGGCATCCATAATAAATCGAATACTTTCTTACTATTATCATTATTAATTTTATTAAAATATTTTTTTCTCTCACTTAACCACGGACTAGGCATAGGTAAAATTTTTATATTCAATTTATTTTTTTTATCAACTAAGTCTGTCCATCCCCACGAAAAAAAATAATCAGCTGAAGCATATTCTATTTCATAATATTTTGGTATTTGATCAACGTATCCCTCATAACCTCCATGTTGAATTTTAATAATTTTAAAATTATCATTTTTAGCTGCACAATTATAAAATACACTATGAGTATCAAAATCTCCTGAACTTAAAATTATCTTTTGTTTAAAGTGTTCTAATTTTTTGCTTGAAGCAATTAAATTTTTCTCAAAATCTTCAAAACAACTTACTGGAAAAAAAGATGAAATATAGTTATCAAAAATATTTGAAAAATGTTCATAATCTAAATTTTTGATCTTATATTTTAAAAAAAATTTTTTATAAAAATTTAGGGGTAAAATTCCTGAAAAAAATGAGTTTCTTATTTTTTTATTTACATCTGAATTTTTTAAAAAAAAAGGATAATTGAGATTTTTAAATAAAGATATATACCAGCCTTTAACAAAAAATGAATTTTGTAACTGAGACAAGTGCAGAACTGGTATCTTTTGGAAAGAGGGGAGAAATCTAAAAAAATAGTTTTCCAATAATATGAAAAATTTTAATAAATATTTTTGACCAATGATAAATAAATTATTCTTTATATCCTGAGAATCTTCAGTCTTTATTTCGTCAGCAAGAAAATCATTAATATCATTTTTTTTGTTAGAAATAAAAAAATTTTTTTTTAATAAAGATAAAAAATTTTTGTTAAATTTTTTTTTACTAATAAAATCTTCAAAATTTTCAATCTTTTGAAATGAAAATTGAAAATTTATTTTTTCTCTATTAATTAATTTAAACTTAAAATTTTTTGATAGAATCAAAAAATTATAAAAAAAAAAATATGTTAACGGTACCATATTTCTTCTTATTATAATTTTGGCACTTTTATTATTTATACTGAATTTTTTTGAAAATTTATGAATTAAATTTTCGTCTACTAATCCATATGCTAAATTAAGACTTTTTGATAAAGAGATTAAGTCCTTATTATTTAAAACTTTTCTGTATTTCATTTTTCCTCAAATTTTCTAGAAATAAAACGTTGGGTAAATGTACATCTATAATTTTTTTTATAAATATATCTAAACCATTTCTTTCTGAAACTCGGCATAATATTTTTAATATTTTTTCTAATTCAACAAATAATGTATACTCTATCGATTTCGCAAAATTTGGAATTTTTAAATAATAATTTTTTTCAATTATCTTAAATGCTATTTTAAAATTTTTTCTATTTAATTTCTTCTTATGAAACGCAAATCTGAGTAAAAAAAAATACAAACATCTAAAATTTTGTGAGTATTGAATATTGTCAAAATCAAACAATATAATATTATTTTTTTTGTCAAAAATAAGATTATTTGGATGAAAATCATTATGAGTAAACGTTTTTTTATTAAAAAAATTTTTGTTTTCTAAATTTTTGGCCTTTTTTGCACAATCTAATAAAAAGTCAAATTTACTAATTATTTTTTTTATATTCTTTGTATGAGTATTCCTTATTTTTTTCCTCAATACTTTTTCAAAATATAATTTTATTTTTTTTCTTCTTTTAAATGTATAATTCAAATTATAAGGAACTTCTAATTTCCTTAATTTTTTTTGATCTGTTTTGCTGACTTTGTTCCAAAATTCTTTGTGAATTAGATTTAGTAATTGAACTGATTTAAGCATCATTTTCTTACTTTTTTTTTGAGGCTTTATATACTCAGTTACTCGAATTACATTTTTATTTATGTTAGTAGTATAATTGCCATAATCATTTTGAACAAATTTCTCTAAATTATATTTATTGGACAACTTTGAAATTATATTTGTTATTATTGAGATTCTTTTTTGACCATTTTTTTTCCCATAAATTTTATTAGGATCTGGTATAATTTTTATTAAAAAGTTTTTACTATTTATTTTAAAAGAATAAATTAAACTGTTGCTTCCATTACTTTTAAAAAAATTTATTTTTCTAATAATACCTAGTGAGGAATAATTCTTTTCTAAAATTTTTATGATTTTATTTGTATTAAAATTATATTGATTAATTTTTTTCTTCATCAAAAACTGATTAATCTTTTCAATTTATAATTTTTTGTAATTTATTTTTTATTCTATAGTACCTTTCTAATAAAAAATTTTTATTAGAATTTATATATGATCTTTCCAGTATTTTTTTATCTTTAAAATTATTATAAAATTTTTTTATATCTACATCATTATCTAACATTCTTGAATAATTGAATTTTCTTATTTCTTTATCTTCTCTTCTAGAAAAATTACAATTAAAATGCAATCTTGAACTGTTTGTGTTGTTTGCCGTAGCTGCATGAAGTAAATTTCCTGACATAAAAATTACAGTTCCCATTTTTTCCTCTAATGATTTAATTTCAAAGTTAAGTTCTCTTATTATTTTTTCATCAACACCAATATCTGACGCATGTAAGAGATTGGATTTATTACTTACATTTTTCTCTTGGCACAAATAATCATTAATATTTAAATAATTATTATGAGTTTTTGTCCCAACACGCATTGGGGCGAGATCTTTAGTTACATCACTTAAGTAAACTAACACATTCAATACAAATTTATTTTTTTTTACTAATGATAAAGGATCAAGCACAAACCCAGGTATATCAGTGTGTAATTTATTTGGTTCTCCTTCACATTTGGGATAAACTTTAATTAAAGCTGAAGTGTGTAAAGATAATTCATTTGTATCTAATAATTTTTTAGCACATTTAATTAAATTCTCATTTTCTATAAAATTGCTTAAACCACATTTCATGTTATAACCCATTAGAGTCGCTCTTCTGGCAGTCATTAGATTATCTTTGCAAGTTTTTCCATTTTTTAAGTATTGAATTTTATTTATGTTTATTATTTGTTGATCAGCGTTAAATTTTTTTTTTATAAAATTTGACTCTCCTTCTTGATATTTAAAAAAATTTTTTTGTGATAAATTTTTTAATTTCAAAATATCTTTTTGATCAAAAATTATGTTTGGCTTTACGATTAAATAACCATTTTCTTTAAAAGAAGATATCTGATTTTCTGACAACATTTTTACTTATTTTTTTTTAACATTAACTCGGCAATTAAAAAATCGATTTTTTCATCTATATTTATAGATCTTTTATCTGGCATTATATATGGTCTTGAAATCTTGCCAATTTTAGATTTATTTTTTTTTAGAGTATTTCTTGAAATTGCATAAATTGAACCATTTCTTATATAGGCTTTAGGTCTTAAGTCTTGTCTTCTAGTTCTTTCATTTTCTGAAAGTATAAAATCAAAAATTCTATCATTTTTAATTTTCTTAATTCTAATTGGATGATGGTCATAAAGTCTTTGAACGGAAATGACAGTATCAGCTTTCGTTTTATGAAGTTTTTTTATGCAACTATCAATATCTTTTGAATTCTTTAATGGATTGGTGCACATTATTTCAACAATATAATCAAATTTTTTTTTTGAAATTTTTTCATATAATTCTAGCCCATGTACTAGGGCTTCTTGAGGTGGAGAGTTGTCCTTTGAGATTTTTTTAGGTCTGTAAAAAGGAACTTTCGCTCCATATTTTTTAGCTACATTACCAATTTTTTTTGAGTCTGTACTTATTATATAATCATCGATGTATCTTGATTTTAAAACTTCTTTAATTGTGTAATAAATAAGTGGTTTTCCCAAAATATTTTTAATATTCTTATTCGGAACTGATTTTGAACCTCCTCTAGCTAGAGTTATGGCTAATACTTTTTTATTTTTTATCATTTCTTTATATTCTTGAATTTAATTCACCTAAATTATTAATTGTAATTTTAACATTATCATTTTTTCTTGCTTTAGGTTTCGGCAAACCAGAGCCTGTGCATATTAAGTCAAATTTATTTAATGTTATATATTTACTTAATAGACTTATAATATTATCTATACTAATAATTAGTTGACTTGAGTTTGAAACTTGAATTAATTTTCCATTAATAAAAGTTTTAATTTCAAAATTTGATTTTTGATGACCTATTTTTATAGCAGGACCAATTGGAAGAAAATTATCTGAACTTTTTCTTAACAAAACATTATCATTATGTAAGCTTTTCAAATCTCTTCCAGATAGATCGTTACAGATAACATATCCCAAAATATAGTTTTTGACTTGTTTAGGACTTAAATTTTTACATTTTTTTTTAATCACGACACCGACTTCACCCTCAATAAGTACACTACCGTAACAATTCGGTAAATTAATTTTTTTGTTAGAGGAAATAAGTGAATTTCTTGCCATTACAAAAAAATCAGGATTTTTTTTAAAACTTTGCACTAATTTAATATTTTTAGTTTCACTAAAATTTTTTCCAATACCAATAATATTATTTATGTCAAATGGAATTTGAAAATCCTTTTTTTTTAATCTTATAAATTTTCTTTTATTGATATTTTCTAATTTAAAATCGTCTAGTTTTTGAAAAATATTTTCTTTTATTGGCATAACGTATCCAGACCAATTTTTTCTTTTGATTCTGCAAATACAGTCTTTATGTAAATTTCCAATGATAGTTTTTCTCATAATCTAAATTTTACTTTTAATTTTTTTGGACTTTTCCTTTTTCCACAAAAATAACTTTATCGCAATTTTTTATCAATTCAGGTTGATGGGTTGCAAAAATTATTGTTTTTTTTTCTTTTAATTCAATAATTGAGTTTATAAAATCAATAGCTGTCTTATGGTCCAAGTTAGCTGTAGCCTCATCAAGAATTACTACGTCAGGGTCGTTGTAAATAGCTCTTGCTATACCAACTCTTTGTAGTTCGCCTCCAGAAATTTTTATTCCCCTATTACCCACAATGGTTTCTAAATTATTTCCATCTTTTTGTAAAAATTTATCTAATTGAGATAATTCAACAGCTTTATTTAATTTTTCCATATCAATTTCATTTTCGGAAACACCTAATGCAATATTTTTTTTAATGGTATCATCTAATAAATAAATATCTTGTGGAACATAGCCAAATAACTCTTTAGGTATCATATTTTTTTTATTTATATTATCTTTATCAATTGTTATTTCTCCATTAGTTGGTTGAAGGAGCCCCATAATTAAATCAATAATTGTAGACTTTCCACTACCTGATTTTCCGACAATGGCTACAAACTGCCCTTTTTTAATCTCAAAACTTGCATCCTTGATTATCTCTTTATTAGAAATTTCGAATGAAACATTATTGAAAATAATTGACTCTTTAAAATTTTTTTTATTTTCAACATTTTCTGATAAAGAGTTAAAATTTTCTATCAACTCAAGCTCTTTACAAATTAAATTAAACGAAACAGATAAATCCTTTACAATAATTAAATTTGAATTTATTCTACTAAAACTAGGATACAATCTAATTGCAGAGATTACAAATAATGACAGTATTCCTAAAAATTCCTCTACACTGGAGTACAAATTTTTAGAAAAAAATATAAATCCAACTAATAAAAAAATTATTAAAACTTCTAGTATTCTCTGGGGTAAATTACTTACTATTATTTTATAAATTTTATATTTCTCATTATCAGTATACATTTTTTTGAATTTATTTGAAAAATAATTTTCTTTTCTTAAAATTTTTATGTCCTTAATTGAACCTATTGTATGATTAACTAATTTTATTAACTCTGCTCTTAATATTTGACCAAACTTACCCTTTTCTTTAATTCTTTTTTTTTGTAAAAAATAAAAAATAAAAACAACAAAACTAAGTACACCAGAAATAAGAAGTGTCATTAATGGACTTACATTTAATAAAAGAATCACTATTGCAATGATTACTAAGCCTTCCCTGATTAAATTTATAAAACCATCTACAAAGGATACTGAAAAATCTACTTCTTGAGAAATATTTCTTATTAATTTAGATGGATTATTTTTTGTGTGAAATAAATAATTTTGAGTAATATATTTTTGGTATAATTTTGATGAAATTGATCTTCTTATATTTGAGGAAAGTATATTTTCAAAGAAAACTAAAAATGAAAGATAAATATTTTTAAATGAAAAAACAATAAGAATTATAATTGATCCATAAAATAAAAATTGATCTGTGCTTACTGAGGTAATAAATTCTTCAAGGATTGAATTTTGCGATATAGATATTAATTTTTCTGGCTCCATCAAAGTAATTACAAATAATGGAACAGCACCAATGCTCAATATTTCAAGTATGGAAGCGATTAGTAGAAAAAAGATAAGAATCGTTAATTTTATTTTTTGAGAAGATGTTAAAAAAATGTTTATTTTATTTTTCATTAATCTAATATTTGTTAATTATTATTTTTGCTGCTTGTTTGTGAGCTGACCATTTTAAGGAAGAATAATCTTTATACTTAATCTTTATTTGTTTTAATTCTTTTTTAAGATTTGTTATATTTTTTATGTTTAATATTTTTCCTATTTTTAAATTTTCTAATTTTTTAGCATTATATCTAAATTCTTTATTAAAATTTTTATAAAAGTAATAACAACTTATATTATTTGAAATACAATCAGTTACTAAACCTAGTCCAGGTTTGATGATTGCATGAGAAACTAATTTAAACATCTTAACATTATATTTTGCCAAAAAAACATCTCTATTTACTTTTTTTACAAATTTATAAAAATTTTTATCACTAAAATATTTAGGATCTAAAAATATTTTGTCAAAAAAAGGACCAATTATTTTGATATATTCTAATAAATAAGATTTATCACTTAGTTTAGTATTGGATGTGCCCTCTGAGACCAACAAAACATGGTATTTCTTTAGCGTTTTTTTATTATAATCACTAAAAAAACCCAATTTCTTAACATTTTCATAACTATTAATATATGGGTGTGAAACATATTTATTGCAAATAATTAGAGGTTTTTTTTGTCTTAAAATCTTTTCAATGTTTCTGTAATTATTAAACTTTAAGATAACTCGATGCCAAAAAAAATTAGAAATTAAAATTACATTATTATGACTCTTTAATACTTCTGGCAAATTATCAGATACTACAATATCGAATTTTTTAAGATTAGGTATTTTTTTTTCAATTTTGTAAAAATAATTTTTATTATTAAGCTGCTTATTATGCCCTGATAAAAAGTTAATAAATTTTAAATTATTATTTTTTTTAAAATCTATCTTTTTTAATTTTTTTTTATTACAGAAAAGAAAGACATTTGCTTTTAATTTTACTATCTCACTTGCAATTTTTAGGCTTCTAGATAGATGACCCAGACCACTATCACAAACTATATATGCTATCTTTTTAGGTCTCAATTAATTATTGCCTAAAGTTGAATAATCATAATTAAATTCCTCAAGAACTTTAGAATCAAATTGTGAATAGCTATCAAAAAATAATTTACTTTTTTTTTGTTTTTTTAAATGTCTTGAGATAATTTCCTCATTTTTTTCATGGTTATTCATAATAATTATTGCATCCATTTTGTTAATATAATCTTGATTAATTCTATCTATAAATTTCAATCCTTTTTTATCAGATAAACTTACATCTTCTGATTTTGCGATATTATCATATAGAAATACCTGATATCCATTTGATAATAAATTGTTGGATAAAATTAGTCCTGGTGAATTTCTACAATCATTTGTTTGAGGGATACCTTTAAATGCAAAGCCAAATATCAAAATTTTAGAAAGTTTCTTTTTTTTAATTTTCTCAAATTTTTTGATTGATCTTAATGGTGTGTTAATTATTGTTTTGTTTACTTCATTTAATATCTTAAATTCTGAGTCAAAGATATTTAATTTAGATGATTGACTTAAAATTTTAAAATCCTTTACAAGACAGAAGCCTCCTATTCCTGTGCTTGGTTTTGAAATAGGATTCCTTGAATATCCATAGTTTGCTTTTCCAATTAAATCATAAGTATTTAAATTATATTTTTCAGCAAGTATTGAAGTCATATTTGCAAATGAAAAACTATATAGCCTATGGGCATTATTCAAAAGTTTTATAATCTCAGCCTCATTTGTGTTTTTTGTTTTGATTGTTTCTTTGACAAAATTTCTCCAAAAATTTAAAGCTTGAACAAGACAATTTTCAGTTACGCCAGAAACTATTTGAGGAATATTTTCTAATTCGTTCATTGCATCTCCCTCTACAATTCTTTCTGGGGAATATGATAAAAAAAATTCTTTTCCGATTTGTAATTTTGTTTTTTTTTCAATTATATCAGCAATTTTTTTTGTAATACCAATTGACACTGTTCCTCTTAAAATTATTAAGTCGTTTTTTTTAATATTTTTAGATAATTGATTTATAAAATTAAAAAGATTTTTATTATTCGTTTGGTTTGAGTTATTCTCTGTACCAAAACATACAATATAAATTTCTGAGTTTTCTAATTTGCTTACAAATCTTAAACTTCGATTTAAACTTGCAGTCTTTAATGCCACGTTAAGATTAGGTTCTTTAATTGGTATTCGTTGTTTTCTTAATTTTTTTATTTTATTTGTATCATTGTCAAAGCCCAGCACATTTGTATGAGTTTTTGCTAAATGACCTGATAAACACAATCCAACGTACCCTTGACCAATTACAGATATTTTTTTGAAATAGAAGTTATTGTAAAATTCGTTACCATCAATTATTTCAACTAAATTTTTATTTTTATCTAGTTTAAAAATATATTTTACTCTTTCTATTGATAGTTTTTTTTCCTCACATTTTTTTAAAATCGTTGAATATTTTTCACCATCTTTAATATTTTTGATAGTTATTGGATTTTTGTTTAAATATTTTATTGCTGGTTTATAAAGATTTGAAGTTTTTTTTCTTATTCTTCTAAGGTCTCCCAATGTTAATATGCCAATAAATTTATTTTTTTCAAAGTAAATTGATAAATCTGGATATCTATTTTTTTTTCCCTCTGAGTCGAATAAATTTAGTAAATCAATTATTTTAAAACTTTTTTTGATGTTTAAAAAAATATTTTTATCCATGTTTAATTTATTGGTATTTCCTCCCAATTGTATATGAATCTTTTTTCATTTTTGCTGTAAGAAGCAAATCGTCCTCTATAATACTCTCTATTTAAAAGCTCTTCGGCACTTAAACTTCTTTTAAAATTTCCCCCAAAATCAAATTTAAAATGTTTTAAAAATATCTTTTGTTTTTCTTTTGATAAAGAAGAAAAATCTTTCAATTCTGAAATTTGTTCGGGTCTAATGGATACCGCACCATCTTTAGTCATTGACTCATTTAGCACAGTCATATGTTTTTCGATTATTTTTGCACCATAATATATACTCGCTTTTGAGGACAATAAACTTTTAGAGTTCCAAGATTTTGAATGATCTGAATACCCCACTTTTTTCTTTGTCAATTTAGATAAATATTTTATTCTGGATAAATGTAAATTATTTAAAGGTGTTGGATACAAAGTAACACAATGCAAAAAGGAATAATCTACATTTTTTTTTTTTAAAATTTCATTTGTTTTAACTATCTCTGTATCAAAAGTTGCTCCTGTTGAAATAATCAGATGTTTGAATTTTTTACTTAATTCTCTAATCATTTGAAATGAGCCACAATCATAGCTAGCAACTTTTATATGTTTAAATCCCAAATTATATAAATCATTTATTCTATTTCTAGAAAAACAAGTTGTCATTGGAATCACTTTTTTTGACATACATCTTTTAATAAATTTTTCTGTATCTTTATAGTTAATTTCTAATTTTTTTAATCTTTTATACTCAGATAAATAATCTCTTTTTATAAAAAATTTCTTTTTTTTAAATGCATATCCATTTTCAAAAACTGGTCTAAAAGTTAAATCTTTAATATAAATAGATTGCATCTTTATAATATCGGCACCGTTATCTGCACATCTATCGACCATATCTAATAATCTACTTAAACTACCATTATGATTTTGACAAAGTTCAGCAATAAATTTTATTTTACTCATTTTATTTATTTTTTTTATACCATAAAAGAAATCTATTAATTAAGTATAAATCAGCCATTTCAATCGACTCTTTGGTTAATCCTCCAATATGGGGAGTTAAAATTAGATTTTTATATTTTTTCAGATAATTAAAGCATAGTTTTTCATGTTTATAATCAATAACATCTAGTGCTGCAGATGATAATTTGTTTTTTTTTAAAAAATTTAATAAATCTAAAGTATTAATTACTTGTCCTCTAGAAGTATTAACTAATATCATATTTTTTTTGGCGTATTTAAGAACTTTTTTGTTAATCAAATTATAATTTTTATTAAGAGAAATATTAATCGAAATAATATCAGAAACCTTAAATAAACTTTTTAAATTTTGAACCCTAGTTATATTTTTATTTCTTATTTTTTTTAAATTTCTTTTTTCAAAAAAAACAATCTTTACACCAAAAGGAACAAGTAGTTTTGATAGTTCTTGTCCAATTCTACCAAATCCAATAATTCCAATGGTTTTATTGTTAAGATTTCTACCAATTAAATTCACATTTAATTTCTTTGAATTATTTATAAATAAATAATTTTTAAGTGCGTAAAAAATTAAAAAAAAAGTGTGTTCTATAGATGCTCTTACTTTTTTTAAAAAAATTCTATCGTTTAGATAAAATAATTTAATTTTCTTTTTTTTAATCGTTTCTAAATCCAAATGATCCAAACCTGTGGTTACTGTCAAAATTGCTTTTAATTTTGACTTAGAAATAATTTTTTTAGAAAGATTTTTCATGAATCTAAGAATTACAAAGTCGTACTGTAAAACTTTATTTTCAAAACTAGTTTGATTAATATCTTGGTAGTCTGTAATAAGATTCTTTCTTAATAAATCATATCCTTTCAAAGAGAAAAAGCTTTTATCTGGACATAATATTTTGTTTTTATTTTTCATAATTATTATGTATTAAATTCAACAAAAATGTTAAGAAACAAATATGATTGACATCAAGTACTGTAAAAGTTGTTTATATCCAGAGACTAAACCTGATTTAAAATTTAATCAAGACGGAATATGTAGTGCATGTGTTGCTTACAAAGATAGAGTTAAAATCAATTGGAAAAAAAGAGAACAAGATTTTCGAAAAATAGTCAAAAACTATAAATCTAAAAATAATTATGATTGTGTAATACCCGTCAGTGGAGGCAAAGACAGTACCTACCAAGTGCTGAAAGTTCATGAGTATGGATTGAACCCATTATGTGTTAATTCAACAACATGCGATCTATCTCCTATAGGAAGAAGGAATCTTGACAATATAAAAAGACTTGGTTTTGATGTAATTGAATATTCTCCAAACCAAAAAATAAGAAAGAAACTGAATGCGATAGGACTAAAAGTCGTTGGGGATATATCTTGGCCAGAACATGTTGGAATTTTTACTATTCCAGTAACTATAGCTAAAAAATTTAATATCAAGTTAATAATTTGGGGAGAAAATTCTCAAAATGAATATGGGGGGCCTTGGGAAAAAATAAACTCAAAAGTTTTAGACAGAAAATGGTTAGAGGAATTTGGAGGTTTAAATGGCCTAAGAGTTTCTGATCTAGTATCAAATTATAATTTAAAAAAAAAAGACATTCTTCCATATTTTTATATTAATCAAAGATTAACAAAAAATTTGAATGGAATTTTTCTAGGGCAATTTTTTAAATGGGATGGTGAAAATAATTCTAAAATTTCAAAGCAAAATGGTTTTGAATTTCACAATAAAATTGTAGAGGGAACTAATGCCTATTATGAGAACTTAGATAATTATCAAACTGGTATTCATGATTATTTTAAATATTTAAAATATGGTTTTGGAAGAGCTACAGATCTTGTATCAATGCAAATACGACGTGGAAAAATTTCAAGAAATGAAGGCATCAAGCAAATCAATAAGCTTGAGGGTTTTTTTCCAAAAGCATACTTGGGCAAACCAATAAAAAAAATCTTGGCAGAAATAAACATTAATCTAAGTGAGTTTGAAAGTATTTGTGACAAATTTACAAATAAAAGTATATTTAAAAAAAATAATAAAGGACAATTGTTAAAAGATAAAAATGGTAATTTAATTAAAGATTTTGAAATTAAATAATGTTGACCATATTAGATACCAAAGTTTGCAATCTAAGCTCTTGGTTTGGTATTTTAAAAAATATTAATGAAAAGTACAAAGTAGTTGACGCTAATAACTTCGATGTCAAAAATATTTCAAAATTGATTTTTCCTGGAATAGGAAACTTTAATAATATATCAGATTATATTTTTAAAAATAAGATTGACCTAAAAATTAAGAAATTAGTATCAAAAAAAATTCCATATTTAGGTGTATGTATGGGAATGCAAATATTGTTAGAGGAAAGTGATGAAAGTACATCCTCCAAGGGTCTTGGAATAATTAAAGGGAAAGTAAGAAAAATTAATTCGAATAAAATAAGCTGTCCTCACAATGGTTGGAATAATAATAAAGGCCAAAAAAAAACAAAATTATTTAATAATATTAAAAATATCGAAGATTTTTATTTTAATCATAGTTTTTATTGTGATGTTGAGGAAAAGAAAATAATAACAAGAACCTTATCTGATGATAAGAAAATTATTACTTCTTTTGAAAAAGATAGTATTTATGGTGTACAGTTTCATCCAGAAAAAAGTCATGATTCAGGTATTAAAATTTTAAAGAACTTTATTTCAATTTAGATGTTAAAAAAAAGAATTATCCCACTTTTGTTACACTACAAATCTTGGTTAGTGAAAACTAAAAAATTTGACGATAAAAGAAACGTCGGAAATCTTCAGCAAATGATAAATGTTTTCAAAGACAGAAAATTAGATGAATTAGCATTAATAGACTTAATGGCAACTTCAGAGAATAAAAATTTTAATTTTAATATATTAGATGAGGTAGCTTCAGAATGTAATATGCCATTAATTATTGGAGGAGGAATCAAAAATTTACATGATGTAGAAACTGCATTCAAAAAGGGAGCTGATAAAATAATTGTTGGGTCAGCAGGAATTAAAAATAATAACTTTATAAATCTAATTGTAAAAAATTTTGGAAGTCAATCACTTATGGCAGCGATTGATGTAAAAAAGATTAACAACAAACATTATATTTTTATAGATAATGGTAAAACTAAAGTTAATACATCGATACTTGATTGGATCCAAAAAGTTCAAGAATTAGGTGCTGGGGAATTATTGGTCACTTCTATTGACTTTGAAGGTACTATGAAAGGATATGACTATCTATTGTTAAAAAAAATAGAAAAATATATTAAAGTTCCATTAATATTTAATGGAGGTGCTGGAAAAACAAAAGATTTTACAAAATTACTTTTAAACAAAAAAATTATGGGAGCTTGTGCTTCTAGTGTTTTTCTTTTTTCAGAAATTACTCCCAAAACAATTAAATATGAAACTCCAAAAAAAAGAATTAGATTAAGATGTTAAAAAAAAAGTTAGCTTTTTTTATTCAAGCACGGACATCATCAAAAAGATTTCCAAAAAAAATCTTAAAAAAAATTAATGATATTCCAAATATTATCTTTATGATAAGACGTTTAGAAAAAAAATTCAAAAAAGATCATATATTTATTCTTACATCAAATAATAAAACCGATGACAGATTATCAAATATTTGTAGGAAAAATAAAATTAACATTTTTAGGGGTAATTTGAAAAATGTTCTTAATAGATATTTTAGCGCTAATGAATTATTAAATTTTAACAATATAGTAAGATTAACTGGGGATTGTCCACTGGTCGATACAAATATTATTAAAAAAATTTTGTATTATCATTTTAAAAACAAAAATGATTATACATCAAACATTTTAAAAAATTCTTTCCCTCAGGGGCTGGATGTTGAGGTTTTTACAAAAAAGACATTAAGTAAAATTTATAGATATGCCAAAAGAGATTATGAAAAAGAGCATGTGACTTTATATCTTAGAAATAATCAAAAAAAATTTAAATGTCAAAATATTATGAGTAATTATGATCATTCACATGTAAGACTTTGTATTGATTACAGAGAAGATTTAGATTTTATTAAAAAAATAGTTCAAATTTCAAAAAAAAAGCGTCTTCAATTAAATTATAAAAACATGATATCAATAACTGGAAAATTAAATACGAGTCACTTTAATAAATTAAATAAAAAAAATAAATTTAAAAATTATTTAAAATTTAAATAATTTTAAGATATTTCTTAATGTTTTTTACGATGTATTTTTGATCCTTTAAATTCAAAGAATAATATATTGGAAGGCTCAAACATTTTGAATAATAATTATTAGTTCCATTAAATTGATTAATATTAAGATATCTAAAATTTGAGTGTTTAAACAAAGGTATATAATGAACTTGTGTAGTTATTCCTTTTTTATACAAATACTCCATAAGTTTATCTCTTGTTGTTTTAAAAAAAGAGAAATCTATTAGAATTATGTATAAATGGCAGGAAGAATATTTTTTTTTTTCTTCTTTCCAATTGGGAATTATACCTGGAATATTATTTAACATTTTTGAGTAGTTTCTTGCAATTGTGTTTCTTTTTTTTGTAAATAAATTTATTTTTTTTAGTTGAGATAAACCTAACGCGCAATTAATGTCACTTAATCTATAATTGTGACCTGAGAAAATAATATCGTATTTATGATTAAATTTAATATTACTTTTAATCATTCCATGACTTCTTAATAATTTTGATTTATCAAATATTTTTTTATTATTTGTTGAAATTAAACCACCTTCTCCCGTGGTTATTGACTTAAGGGGATGAAAAGAAAATGTACTTACATCGCAATGATGGCAAGATCCTATCTTATGTGACTTTTTACCATTAAAATATTTAGACCCTAAAGCATGACATGCATCTTCAAGTATTAAAAAATTATATTTTTTTTTTAAATCATAATAGTCTTTTACATTATGAGGCAATCCACCTAGGTACATAGTAACTAACAGCTTTATCTTATTTAATTTATTTTTTTTTATACAATCTTCGATTGTTTTTTTTGTCATCTGGCCAGAGTTTTCATTAACATCTGCTAAATAAATTTTTGCCCCTAAAGCTTTAGCAATGTTTGCAGCAGCCGTAAAATTTATTGTTGGCATGATTATCTTGTCACCGTGCTTCACATCCATTGCTAACATGGCAAGATTTAGCGCTGATGTTCCGCTATTGCATGATAACACAAATCTTGAATTTAAATATTTTTTGACTGATTTTTCAAACTCTTGAACAGTTGATCCAGTTGTAATTAAATCGTTTCTGAGAGACTTATTTATACTTTTAATATCTGCATTATCGATAAACTGTCTTCCATATGGAATAGAGCTATTTTTTGACATGGTTACTTGATCTTTATTTTTTTAAATAATTTAGATATTTTTTCATCAGAAGAATTAACTTTTTGTAAAAGCTTAATTAGAGATTTTGGGTCGTTTTTATAAGCTAATTTAAGAATATTCATCCAATTAATATTATTTTTTGATCTTACTTTTTGAATTTTATTAATTATTTTAAGATTTTTATCCATTAATAAATATGATTTAAATTATAAAAATGAGTATATTGAATTTTTTAATTTATGCAAATTCAATGTTTAATAAGTAAAAACTCTTGGATCAAAAAATACCAAAAGAAACTTATTCAAAAAGGACTGAAAAGTTTTTCAAAAAAAATTTATTTTTGTGAAAATCATACAAAATTGAGAAAAAACTTTGATGTAAATATAGTGTTAAGCTATTTCAAAAAAATTCCAAAAAAAAAATTGAATTACTCAAAACATAATATTGTTGTTCATGGCTCAGATTTACCAAAGGGGAGAGGTATGTCACCTATTTCTTGGCAAATTCTTAAAGGAGAAAACAAAATAGTTTTCACTATATTTGAGGCCAATAAAAATTATGATGATGGTTTTTATTATTTTAAAAAAATTATTAATTTCAAAAAAACTGATTTGTATAATGAAATCAAGCATAAACAAATCTGGGCAACCATTGAGCTTATAAAAAAGTTTTTTACCAATATAAAAAAGTTAAAAAAGAAAAAACAGTTAGGAAAATCAACATTTTATTCTCTGAGAAAAAAATCTCACAGTCAATTAAATGTTAGAAAATCAATATTGAGCCAAATAAACCTGTTAAGAATTGTAGATAATGAAAAGTATCCAGCTTTTTTTTATTTTAAAAAAAAAAAATATATAATAAAAATTTTCAAAGATGAAAAGTATAAAAATTAATAATAAATTATCTTTTTCTCAAAATTTACCTCCCTTGGTAATTGCAGAAATATCCTGTAATCATAGTGGAAGTAAAAAAAGTTTAATCAAGCATATAGAGATTGCAAATAAATATGGGGCAGATTTAGTAAAAATACAAACATATGAAGCAAGTGACATTACTTCTCCAAAAAAAAATAAAACATTAAAAATAAAGAAAGGATTGTGGAAAAACAAATTTTATTGGGATTTATATAAAAAAGCTCAAACACCATATAGTTGGCATAAAGATGCTTTTAGCTTTGCGAGAAAGAAAGGTATTACTTTATTCAGCACACCATTCAGTATTAAAGCAGTAAATTTCCTAGAAAATTTAAAAGTGAGTTTGTACAAGATTTCATCTTTTGAAATTACAGACCTCAATTTGATTGATAGAATAGGAAAAACAAAAAAACCTGTAATCATATCCACTGGAATGTCATCCATGCGTGAAATAAAAAATGCTATTAATTGCATTAAAAAATATCACTCAAAAATTGTAGTTTTGCATTGTGTTTCTGGTTATCCAACTCCTGAAAAGGATGCACATTTAGAACGGATAAATATTTTAAAAAAGGAACTGCCTGGAATTTTAATAGGTCTATCTGATCATACCAATAATATAAAAACATCTGTGGCATCTTCACTTCTAGGAGTAGTTGCAATCGAAAAGCATTTTATGATTTCAAATAAAGTAAAATCAGAAGATAAAAAGTTTTCTATTTTGCCAACAGATCTAAGATTATTGAAATCAGAAACACAAAAATATTTTGAGTTTTTAGGAAAAAAAAATTTAAGCATTAAGAAATCTGAAAAAGATTCTCTAAAATTTAGAAGATCAATTTATGCCTTTAAAGATCTCAAAAAAGGAAAAAAAATTACAGCTAAAAATATTTGTTGTTTAAGGCCAAAAATAGGAATTGGTTCAGAGTTTTTTTTTAAAATAATTGGTAAAAAATTAAAAAGAAATAAAAAAAGTTATGACCCTATAAGGTTCTCAGATTTACGTTGATTTTTTGATTAAAAACCATGTCAAATCATCTTGAGGAAATTTATCTTTTCTATAAACAAATCCATAATCGACTATTTTAAAATTTCTATTATTTGCAACAAATTCTCCGGCAAAATCTCTTTTGAATAACTTATTTTTATAATGTCTATAGTCTATTTTTATAGGATATGGATTATAGTACTCTGCTATAAGAACATATTTAGATGATAGTGTTGAAATTTTTTTATAAATTTTTTTCAATTGATTTGGATTAACGTGTATTAGAACACCTTTTAATAAAACTAGATCAAACTTATCTTTAATTTTAAGTTTAGAAATAGACTTATTTATTACATTTATTTTTTTAATTTTTTCTAGTTGTTTACAAGCATTTAAATTTATTTCTACAGCTGTAATTTTATTTAATTTTTTTTTAATTTTTTTTATTGCTAAAATGTTGGAACCATTATTTGCTCCAAGCTCTATTAAAGAATTTATTTTATAATTTTTTTTTAAAATTTTTTTAAAGAATGAAATGTTATTTGCCAATAATAATTTAGTTGGGAGTCTTTTGGTATAATTATTACCAAAATTTCCTGACCAAAATTTTTCTTGTTCATTCATTTATTTAATCGATCGTATAACCGAGTTTGAAAATTATCTATATTTTTAAAAATTTTTTTCAGTGCATAAATCAAGCCAATTGAGCTATTAGTACTGGTCAGCTGCACGCATTACTGCGCTTCCACACCCAGCCTATC
>MDSV01073609.1_pt1 | contig 42030 bp, 44 predicted proteins | sample 810851 | NCBI WGS metagenome assembly MDSV01 (sample SAMN05326640, study PRJNA326480) | marine metagenome | isolation source: seawater | place: Atlantic Ocean: North East | collected 2012
CCATTTACTTCGATTGGAGTAATAGACCCTGATCTTAATTCTGATACTAATAATGGACCTCTAATGCCACCATAACTCTCTCCTAGAATATATCTTGGTGAATTCCAACGTTTATTATCATTAATCCATCTTCTTATAAACTCAGCAATGATTTTAGGATCTTCACTTACTCCCCAGAATTCTTCTGAATCATGACATCCAATTGCCCTGCTATAACCAGTACCTATTGGATCAATAAAAACAAGATCTGCATCACTAAGTGGAGATAATTTATTATCAACTATTTTATAAGGCGCTGAACCATCATCTGATGCATCACTTGGTACCTTTATAACTTTTGGGCCTAAAACACCCATATGAAGCCATAATGATGCAGAGCCTGGACCTCCATTAAAACTAAATATCACTGGCCTATTCTTATCTGATTCAACTATATACTCAGTATAAAAAAACGATGCCATTGGTTCGCTTGAATTATCTTTTTCATAAAGAATTTTTTCTTTAAGACTTGCAGTATATTCAAGGCTTACACCATGAAAAACACCTGAAAAATTATTTGAAAAACTTCTTTCCTCAGATGGAACATTATTTGTACTGCAATTTTCAATATTTTCATTAGAGCTATGAAGGTTTGATGAAATTAATGTTGTTGTAAAAAATAAAATAAATAAATGTTTCATACTACTAATTATATCTAATATAATTGATTCAGTTGTCTTTTATTTTTTATTCAATGTAAAGGCCAAAACCTTCTTGAAGACCAATAATATCATTCATTGTATTTTTATTTTTTGATAGATAAAACTCTTTAGACTCTTTGTTGAATAAAATAAAATTTAATAAATCTGTATCACTCTTTGATAAGTCTTTTAGATTGTTCTCTTTACAAAATTTTGAAAAGCTAGATCTATGATCTTTAATAGTAATAAAAGTTTTATCTTCATCATAATTATATTTATCAATTTTCTTTTGTAATTTGGTTGATACATCACCCGGTATTTTTCCGTATTTGCCCAATACTAAGTCTACAAATTCCTTATTTAAAGTCTGGTACCTTTTTCCATCAAGAACATTCATTAAAGCTTGTGCGCCAACAATTTGTGATGATGGAGTTACTAATGGAACATAGCCAACATCTTGACGAATTTTGGGTATTTCCTTTATTAGTTCTTTTAACTTATCTTTCTTTTTTAAGTCTTCTAGTTGTTTTTCTAAAATACTTAACATTCCTCCAGGTACTTGATTTATTAACATATTGATATCTGCACCAAGCAATGATCCTTCAAATTTTTTATATTTTTCTCTTACAGATTGAAAATATTCAGATATGTTAGATAAAAGATTTAAATCAAATGGATTATTTTCATTCTCATAAATCATTGATATTAGGCTTTCAGTTGCAGTGTGTGCATACAAATTACTAAAAGATGATATCGATGTATCTAAGTTATCAACTCCTGCTTCATAGGCCTTAAAATTTGTCGCATCTGCTAGGCCTGTTGTTGAATGTGTATGAAGGTGTATCGGAATATTTAAGTTTTTCTTAAGTTTTTTAACTAATTCAAAACAAACTTTTGGTCTCAACAGACCTGCCATATCTTTAATAGCTAGTGAAGTTGCGCCAATATCTTCAATAGTTTTAGCGAGTTTTATCCAATATTTTTCATTATGAACAGGACTTGTCGTGTAACATATGGTGCCTTGTGAATTCTCACCCTCTCTATTGACGAACTCTATTGAAGATTTAATATTATTAATATCATTTAACGCATCAAATATTCTAAATATATTTATGCCATTTTTTGCTGCATTTTTTATAAATAAAGATATAACTTCATCGTCATATTCTTTATAACCTACAAGATTTTTACCACGCAAGAGCATTTGAAGTTGTGTATTTTTAAAATACTTTTTGAATACTTTTAATCTATCCCACGGATCCTCATCTAAAAATCGTAAACAGCAATCATATGTTGCACCGCCCCACACCTCAACTGATGAATAACCTACTTTATCCATTTTTGATAAAACTGGAATCATGTCATCTATTGTCATCCTTGTTGCTATGAGTGATTGTTGACCATCTCTTAGGATAACTTCTGTAATTTGTGGTTTAATTTTACTCATAATAGATACTTTAATAATGATTTAATAATCCACTAAAATCAAATATCTTTTAAAAAAAACCCATCCTAAGATGGGTTTTTTAAATATGCTTATTTAATAAATACTGTGTGATCTTTTCCGCTTTCAGAAACTCTAATAACCAAAATGTCTGAACATGCATCTCCTAGGTCAGGAGCATCAGCCTCTCCTCCATGCACCCAATCAGATCTTTCAAACCAATAATCACCATTACTATAGGTTTTCCATTCACCAGATGACTTAGATTGAGATTTTCCATCTAAAACATATACCAATGTTCCTGCTGCTGGATGAAAATGTTTAGCAACAGTACCCTGATTGCATGTTTTTCTTCTTTCAACATGCATATCCATACCATTTCCTAACTTAAATATTTCTGTTGAAACCTGCCCAGGAAATGAACTCTCGTTTTCTTTATGATTATCAGATTTGATATTAAAACTTAATGTAATTAATAAAAATCCAATTGTGTATATAAACTTATTTTTCATAATATTTCTCCCTATTTAACTGATGCAATTGCCATTGAATGAGTATCATCAAATGCTTTAAACATTTTAATTTTTCCATTGACAACCTTGAACATATGTAATGTTTCAGTATCTAGCCCATCAGCAGTCATGGCAGAATGAACAAACACCATATCCCCATCAGTAAAAAAATGTAGATGTTCGATATTGAAGTTTGGCCATACAGATGGAATAACATTAAAAACGTCTTGTATAACCGCATCTGGACCTTTGTGGACTCCTGAAGTAGCAATATCGCCAAATACTGTAAAAGTAAGGTCTTCAGAATGAAGAGCTTTCCAGCCTTCTATATCACCCGCAGCAAAAGTTTCATAAGCTGCCTTAACAACTTTTACAGACTCATTATTAGACGCTGAATTTTGACATCCAACCAATACAGCCAATGCAAGAACCATATATATTATTTTTGTATTCATTAGTCTCTCCTTTTTTTTATCTCAGATTATCATACAGTTAATTTATTAATGAGATAGATATATATAAATTATTTACATATATTTCACTATGTTTTTTATACTTCTATGAAATTTATATTATTATTTAATCTGAATATTTTACTTATCTTATTATTTTATGATTCAAAACAAAATTCTAAGTCAAACACTCTGTATAGCAATATACGTATTTGCATTTTGGTTTTCTTATTTTTTAATAAAAAACTCAGAATTAACAGTACAAACCCAAATGGGAAACGTACATATTTGGATATTAATTTTAACTTGGCATGTTCTAGCAACAATAATGATATATATCTTCAGTGTAATTCTTAAAAATTCTAGCCTATATGATCCATTCTGGTCAGTAGCTCCTGTCCCAATTGTTTTATTTTTAAGTATGGAAATGGCTACACTAGAAATAAAACTTTTAGTTTTAATACCAATCTGCATCTGGGCAATAAGGCTAACAAGAAATTGGCTTGTTAGTTGGCAGGGATTTACACATGAGGATTTCAGATATGTTGATTTAAAAAATACAAATAAATTTCAAGCAGAATTAACTAATTTTTTTGGAATACATTTAATACCAACACTTATTGTTAATCTTGGATTATTCCCACTTGTATACTTTGTTCATAGCTTATCTTCATCAATATCTATACCTTTGCTATATTTTGCTTCTTTATTTACATTGCTTGCTGTAATTTTAGAAACTGTTGCAGATGAGCAAATGAGAAAATTTAGAAATAATCCAGATAATAATGGTAAGACAATGCGATTTAGATTATGGAGATATTCACGTCATCCAAATTATCTTGGTGAGGTCCTGTTCTGGTATGGAATTTATTTTATGGGTCTTTCAACAGGAATTCTTCCAATATGGACACTATTTTGTCCAACTGCAATGTTAGCATTATTTGTTTTTATTTCATGCCCAATGATGGATGAAAGAAGTCTTAAAAACAGATCTGATTATAAAGACTATATGAATAAAACTTCTCAGCTTTTTTTATTACCACCTAAATCTTAATTTGGTATTATTGGTTTAGGGATTATGAGTTAAATTATGAATGAATTAAATATTGTACAAAAATTTATTTGGTTATCTGAAAGAATTATCTTAATGACTATTGCTCTTGCTACCATTTATGCGTCTGGAATTGAGATAGCAAGAATGATTAATGTAGAAATCGTTACTCTAAGTGATTTATTTCTTTTATTTATCTACGCAGAGGTTCTTGGAATGGTCGCTTCTTTTTATGCTAATAATAGAATACCCGTAACTTTACCATTAATTATTGCAATGACTGCTCTCACAAGAATGATTATTCTTCAGAGCAAAGATCTTAATGCTATTAATATTATCTATGAAGCAACTGGAATTTTAATATTAGCTGTAGCTGCATACATAATGACTTTAAAAGATAAAATAAGTCTAAAAAAGTTAATAATGCGAAAGGAACTAGAATCTAAATCTGACAATTAGATAGAGTGTTTGTAAAGTTCCTCATAAATAGGCATTGCCTTATCAACAATACTTTTTTCATTATCTGTAAGTGTTATTTTTTTATATGTTTCAGGTTGAAAATTGGTTGAATTCATTACAGATGGATACCAGTGTTTTGCCCAAACTCCATCATAGTTTTTAATTCCAGAAGTCCAATTTAACATATCGTTATCCCAATCTATTTCACAAATTTTACAAAATTCTGATAATACCCTTTCAGGCTCAGCTCTTAACTTTGATGCATCAATTATTGGCGGAGTTGAATTCAAATTATTCTTAACATAATCATATATATGAAATTGTTGTTTAAATCCTATATCTTCATAATCTCCAGAATCCCATGATTTCATAAAACTTTTTACTACCATTTCAGGATTTCGTATTAAAAAACAATTAGTTAATTTATTTATCCAAGAATAATCTTTATCAAGAATATGTTGTGTCATATGTTTTTGATAAGTTAGTCCTTTATTCTTTTTTTGACATAAGCTTTTAACATCATTAATTTCATTTAATTGACTAGCAATTACCTCATTTTTCATTGGATGATTTTTATTTGTTAATACAAGGTATGATGCATAGAAAGGTTCATCTAATACTGATGTCACATCTTTCCTATTTCCAAAACTCCGCATTAGCGCCGTAGAGAGATTGCGTGGACCAGACCACATTGCAATAATTTGATTTTTAATCATTAATTAATTTTTTATAAGATGCTCTTAAAATATCAGTTATAGGCCAACCTTTTTTAGAATTACCAATGTTTCTATCATCTATGGTAAGAACCTGAGTCAATGATCCTAAAGTTCCTGTAATAAATGATTCATCTGAAGAATATACATCTACTAGCGAAAAGTTTTTTTCAAATACAGGGATATTATTTTCTTTGCATAACTCAATAATTTTTAGTCTAGTTATACCATTCATGCAATAATCTCCAGTACTGGTCCAAACTTGCCCATTTTTTACAATAAAAAAATTGCATGAATTTGTAGTATTCACAAATCCGTGAGGATCTAACATAAGGGCTTCGTCACCACCTGCCTTATTTGCTTGTATACAAGCAATAATACAATTCAATTTCGAATGACTATTCAGTTTAGGGTCTTGTGACATTGGCTGCCCCCTAACTTGAGGCACTGTTATCAAATTAATGCCATCAATAATAGAATTAGAATCTGAATGCTCCATGATTATTACAAAATTAATTCCTTTTGAAAGTGAAGGTTGTTGAAATGGTTTTATTTTATTACCCCTTGTTATCATCAATCTTGCATGTGCAGAATTTGTCATATTATTTATACGCTGTGTGTCTAATATTGCTTTTTTAATATCATCTCTTGAAAGTGTTATATTAATATCTATAGCTTTACAGCCTTCGAATAATCTATCCAAATGTTCGTCAAGAAATAACCATGAGTTATTAATAAGTCTTATCCCCTCCCATATTCCATCACCTAACAAAAACCCACTATCAAACACAGAAATTTTTGCATCTTCTCTTTTATAGAAAGATCCATTTATATAAATTTGAATATCTTTATTTCTAATATCTATTTCTTTATTTACTGGCATATCTAAAACTTTAAATTACTTAATCGTTCACATGTAGTATTAAATTCTTTTATGACTTCATTAATTATCTGTTCTACAGATTTTATTTTATTAATTAATCCAGTTGACTGGCCTGAAAGAGCTGGAGCTGCCTCCATATCACCATCAAAGTATAATTTTTTTATATTCATAAGAGCAGTCATATCCATTACACCTTTTTTATTTATCTCTTTTGTTAAATTTGTCTTAAGAGCTCTAATGACTGGTTTTGCTTTTTTGTTTAGGATGTATGTATCATCAATGCCTGAATTTATAATCGTATTTTTAAAATTATCATGAACTGGACTTTCCATACTAGATACAAATCTTGTTCCCATTTGAATTCCCTCTGCCCCAGCAGCAAAGACTGCTGCCATGCCGGCACCATCAACAATACCACCAGCTGCAACAATTGGAAGATCAATTTTTTGTTTTATGGACTGTATTAATACTAAAAGTCCTACTTCAACAGGACTTTTAAAACCCCCTCCTTCTGTACCCTCCACAATCAAGCCATCAACGCCAGCATTTGCTGCCTTTAAAGCACCATCCAAGCTCGGCACTGCATGATAAACTGTAATACCCGCATTTTTTAATACATCCACGTATTTGGTAGGGTCTCCAGCTGATGTTGTTACAAATTTAACTCCAGCCTCAACACAAAATTTAACCATTGAATCGTCTTTCAAAAATAAAAGCGGTAGATTAACCCCAAATGGACTATTGGTTAATTGAGCCATTATTTCTATTTCTTTCTTACAGTTTTCAATTTCACCTGAAGATGTCTCTATTATTCCCATTCCTCCAGCATTACAAACTGCTGAAGCAAGTTGGCTTCTTGCAATCCATCCCATTGGTGCTTGAATTATTGGATATTTTGATCCGGTATGTTTCATTACTCTATTCATAAGATTATTGTATATCTAAATTTTGTATTAAAGAATGTCATATTATTGTAATAATCTTATATATTCTTAAATTCAATATATTGTCATACTAAATGTCAATAGTTATACTATAAAAATGTCACAAGTAGATGGAAGAGTTCTTAGAAGCAAAAAAAGTCAAAATATTATTTTAGAGTCAATAATTAATTTAATTAATAAAGGTAATTTTTATCCCACAGCAGATGAGGTTGCAAGAGAATCTGGTATAGCAATAAGAACTGTTTTTAGACAATTTGCTGACATGGAAACATTAATAATGAAAGTAGATGAGACCATAAATATAAAATTATTAAATGAAAATATATTAATAGACAAAGATTTGTCTATAAAAGAAAGGCTAAAAAACATTATTGAAGAAAGAATATATTTTTATAATAAATATGAAAATATTATGATTGCAACAATAACTCAATTACCAAAATATAAAATTTTACAAAAAAGATATCCTGAATATCAGAAACTATTAAGAATTAGATCTGAACAAATCATTCCTGAAATATTAACTCTTGAAACTAATAATCAAGAGCTATTAGATGCATCATTATCATTTGGATTTTTTCAGAGATTAAAATTTCAGGGTATGAAAAAAACAAATATTACCAAATCATTATATGAACAATGCAAAAAAATATTAGATATCTGAGGTTGATATATTATGAAAGTTGAAAATAAAATAATGCCTAACGAAGACCAAATAAATGAATTTTTAGAGAATCCTGAAATTGGTCCTATCTCAATGGTAAATTTACTTAAATATAAAAAAATTGCTGAATATAAAGATGGTCGTGATACAAGTCTTACTGGTGAAGAAGCTTATAGTCTCTATGCAGCAGAAGTAATAAATTTCGTTAAAAAATATGGTGGTGAATTTATATTTTCTGGAAAGGTAAGTAGATTAATGTTAGGTGAAGTTGAAGATTTATGGGATGCTGTAGCTATTGCTAAGTACCCAAATAGAAAGGCTATGATGGATATGACTATGGATCCAGGATATCAAAAAATACATGTTCATAGAGATGCTGGCTTAAAGGGACAATTAAATATAGAAACATTAGATAAATAAATATGAAAAAAATTAAGAAAATATTTCTAATTTTAGTTATAACAATAATCGTCATTGCAATAGCCGTATTAAATATCCCCTCTCTTCAAGATAAAGTTTTGAATATTGGTTTAAATAACATAGCCAATAACACAACGCCTTTTTTAGATGAAGAAGATAGTCTTAAGGTTGTAGTTTGTGGCTCAAGATCACCCCTGCCATCTCCGGGAAGAGCTGAAGCATGCATCCTCGTTGAGGCTGGTGATGATATATATATATTTGATGTTGGTAATGGTAGCGTTAATAATCTTCAACAATATCAAGTTCAGTGGCCAAATGTTAAAGGTGTATTCATTACCCATATGCATTCAGACCATATGGCAGATTTACCAGATGCTCATCTTGCATCATGGATTCAAGGCCGAACTTCACCATTAAAAGTTTATGGTCCAGAAGGAATTAACACTGTAACAAAAGGTTTTGAGTTAGCTTATTCATCAGACTACCAATATAGAAATGAACATCACGGAGACGAATTATTACCAATGAATATTGCAGGTTTTGATGCAATCGAAATTAATGACAATGAATTTATAAAGAATGAAACATCAGGACTTGAAATACTCCCTTTTGCAGTTAATCATGAACCTGTAAATCATGCATTTGGATTCAAAATCTCTTATAAAGGACGTTCTCTTGTTATAAGCGGAGATACTGTTAATGACGGAAGTGTCCAAAAATATTCACAAGATGTAGATCTCTTAATACATTCAGCCATATCTATAGAGATAGTAGAAATGCTTAGAGAAATAACACCTATGCCGCAACTAGATAAGATTCTCCTCGATATTCAAGACTATCATACGTCTATAGAAGAGGCTGGTGAGATTGCTAGAGATGCCAATGTCCAACATTTACTTATATACCATTCTATACCAACACCACAAAACATAATTATGGAAAAAGTCTTTTTAAGACCCTTAAATAATATATTTGATGACTATACACTCTCAGATGATGGTACTAGAGTTATTATGCCAGTTGGAAATAATGAAATTTTAATTGATCAGATTAACTAATGAAATTACTTCCATCGAATATTAATGGCAAGTATACAGGTTCAAAAATAGCTTATTATGGATTATTTCCTATATTTGCAATTCTTATTTTTAGATCTCTAGTTCATTTTTTATCAGAAAGTTCAGGGCTTGTTGGTATTGCCACAATCAAAGAGTTTCCAATTATCGATGGATTAGATCCAAATCATTTAGTCTATCTTTTTTCATCTCTTTGGGGCGCTACACAGCTTTCTTTAACATTAATTTTATTAATTTTATTTATTAAATACAAAAACCTTATACCTTTAATATATTTTATTTGTCTTTTAGATCAATGTTTTAGACTTACATCTGGGGCACTTCATCCCTTATCTGAAGACTATTATATAAATACTCCACCGGGAGTTATTTCAAACATACCTGTTTTAATATACTTAACAATTATGTTTTATTTATCTTTAAGAGAGTCAAAATAATGATTGATTTTTATTTTTCCTACAGAAGCCCCTATTCATATCTTATCCTTCCAAGAATGCTGAAACTTAAAAATAATCATGATTTAGATATAAATTTTAAAATAGTATATCCAATAGCTATAAGAATGCCGGAATGGTTTGAAAATAAAAATATATTCTTTTTTATTCCATTTGTGAGAGATTTTAAAAAGAAAGCAAAAAAATTAAACATGCCTTTAAATATGCCTATTAAACCAGATCCAATAATACAAAATACCTTCACAGGTAAAATATCGAGTCATCAACCATATATATTCGATATATGTCATATGGGCCAATTAATGAGTAATAGAGGAAAAGGAATAGAGTTTGCATATGAACTATCAACCTTAATATGGAGTGTAAAGAACTGGAATAGTGATGATAAATTGAAAATACTCTTAGCTGAATTTGGAGAAGATTTAAATGAAGTTAAAGAAACAATAAAAAAGGATGAAATAAAGTTAATTGAAGAAATTAAGATGAATCAATTAGATCAACAAGAGGCTGGCCATCATGGAGTTCCATTAAATGTCTATAAAGGAAAATATTACTTTGGCCAAGATGATCCATTTGAAGAATTAATAGTAGAATTAATCAAAGATAAGATTATTAAAAATTTTCAATGAAAGTACTAAGAACACCAGATAAATATTTTAATAAAATTAAGAATTATCCATTTAAACCTATATACACTAATATCTTTTCTGAAGATGGAACAGAATTAAGAATTCATCATATTGATGAAGGGCCTAAAGACGGTCCAATACTCCTTGCTATGCATGGGCAACCAGTATGGAGTTATCTGTATTCAAAAATGATACCTATACTTAATGAATATGGCATAAGAGTAATTGCTCCTGATTTAATTGGTTATGGTAAATCTGACAAACCTAACTCTAGAGATGACTATAGTTATCAAAATCAAGTCGACTGGATGAACCAATGGCTTATAAATAATAATCTTCAAAATTTAACTTTTTTTGGTCAAGACTGGGGAGGTTTAATTGGATTAAGAATGATTTCTGACCATCCAGATAGGTTTAATAAAATATCAGTTGGTAATACAGGACTACCTTACACTCCCAATACATCTGAAGAAGTTATTAACGAAGTAAAGGAATTTAGAGATATGGACTTAAAACTTACTCCTATGACTATGGCTAATGAAGTTAGAAAAATGGATTCAGGAAATAAACATCCAGCTTTAAAATTTATGTATTGGCAAAAATATTGCTGGGATACTACAAATCTACCGGTTGGATTATTAAATTCACTTATGATGGAAAAGAGATCTAAAAATCATTTAAGAAATCATTATATTTTACATTCCATTGGTTTATCTAAATTATCACCTTATAACAATGACTTAATGAAAGCTTATGAAGCACCATATCCATCACCAGCTTACAAAATGGGTTGTAGGGCTATGCCTAGCCATGTGCCTATTATTCCTGATCAATCATTAGATGCTCAGAAAAGAGCTAGAGAATTCTTTAAAACTACTAACAAACCATTTTTATCTGTATTTGCAGGAGATGATCCGGTGACAAATGCAATGGAAGAAGATGTATTAAATATGGTGCCAAACGCAATAAGCGCTCCTAATATTGGCGGTGGACATTTTTTTCAATGGACTAAACCAAAAGAATTATCTAAAGTAATAAGTGATTTCATAAAAAATTAAATATGATAGAACTTTATACATCCCCTACTCCAAATGGTCATAAGGTATCGTGTACGCTTGAAGCTATGGGTCTTTCGTATTCAGTTCATGTAGTCAATCTTATGGAAGGTGATCAACATAAACCTAAGTTCCTTAAAATAAGTCCTAATGGCAGGATTCCTGCAATCATAGATAGATCTAATGATAACTTACATATGTTCGAATCTGGTGCAATTATGATATACCTTGCTGAGAAAACTGGACAGTTAATATCAAACGATCCAAATCAAAAAGCAAAAGTCCTAGAATGGTTAATGTTCCAAATGGGAGGAATTGGACCAATGATGGGGCAAGCTAATGTTTTTTTTAGATATTTTCCAGAAAAGATTCCTGCAGCAATAGATAGATATCAAAATGAATCCCGAAGATTGTTTGAAGTACTAGATAAACATCTTTATAAAAATGAGTGGCTAGCCGGGAAGTATTCGATAGCTGATATAGCTAATTGGTGTTGGGTGAGAACACATAATTGGTCTGGGGTATCAATTGAAGGATTAGATAATTTAGATAGATGGAAAAATGCTATGTATGAGCAACCAGGAATGAAAGAAGGCATTAAGATCCCTATTCCAGTTGAAAATCTTTTAAAAGATAAGAAGAAAGAAAAAGAATTTATTAAAAATTCATCAAAAATCGTAAAAAAATAAGGATAAATAATGATTAAACTATATTTAACACCAAGCACTAGAGCTGGGAGAGTTGCATGGCTACTAGAAGAATTAGGCATGTCCTATGATTTAGAAATACTTCCATTTACAAAAGAAGGATTAAAATCACCAGAACACAGAGCTAGGCATTCGCTTGGAAGAGTTCCTGTTATTGAAGATGGAGATGTAACACTATTTGAATCAGGAGCCATTATTCAATATATCCTTGATAAATATGATCATAAAGGATTAAAACCCGAAGTTAATAGTGATGATTACCCCTATTATCTTCAATGGTTTCATTATTGTGAAGGTATGGTTATGCCTCCAATGAATCAAATTGTTGTTCAAACAATCTTATTACCTCCTGATAGAAGAGATGAAACAGTGCTTAATCAAGCTATGAAATTATTAGCTAAATCATTAATACCCGTTAATGAATTTTTAGAAAAAAAAGATTATCTAATTGGTCAATTCTCTGCAGCAGATTGTATGTTAGGTCATTCATGTTATATGGCGAATAGGTTTGGAACAGTGAGTGAAGAGATGACCAATATTAAAAATTATGTAAAGAATATCGAATCAAGACAGGCCTTTCAGAAAGCAATAGTGCTAGGAAATGAAAACAGCGATCCTCTAGAATAAATGAACGAACAAATTAAAGTCTTTGGAAATGTGGGCTCTCCTTATACGCAAAAAATATTAGCACTTTTAAGATATAGAAATATACCCTACTCGGTTTCTTGGGGTGATGTTGTTCACAATTTATCATTGTTAAATATAGAGCCGCCAAAGCCGGTCCTTTTACCAACATTAATTTTCAAAGATAATAACAATAATGATATCTGCAAAACTGACACAACACCTATTATTAGACACTTAGAAAAAATCTACAAAGACAAATCTGTAATTCCAAATTCACCCGTATTAAGTTTTTTAAATTATGTACTTGAAGATTTTGCCGACGAATGGACTACTAAATATATGTTTCATTATCGATGGTATTTTAATAAAGATGCTGAGAACGCAAAAAAAATGTTAGTTCTTCAGCATAAATTAAATATTGATAATGACTCTCTGGAAGAATTTGGAAACGTTATTGCAGATAGGCAAATTAATAGATTATGGGTGGTCGGCTCGAGTGACGAAACGGCATCATTAATTGATCAAAGTTATAAAAGATATCTTCAATTAATGGAGAACCATTTATCACACCTACCTTTCATGTTTGGGGATAGGCCTTCCTCATCAGATTTTGGTTTATATGGACAGTTAACGCAACTAGTAGGCTTTGATCCAACTCCAAGTAATATTGCTTTAAAAAATGCTCCGAGAACAGTCAGTTGGGTAAGCACAATGTCTGATCTTTCTGGATTGCATGATAAAGGTGGAATTGGTGAATTTTTTGGTATTGATAATAATGAAGAAGATAGAAATCTAAATTATTTCAATGATAATGATTACGGTTGGATTGATTCTGAAGATATACCAAATAGTCTAAAAGATATATTTAAAGAAATTGGTAAAGTCTATATTCCATGTTTAATAGCTAATTCTAAAGCACACAATAGTGGAGATGATATGTGGGAAACTACTATAGACAATTCAATATGGAAGCAAAAAACATTTCCTTATCAGGCTAAATGTCTAAATTGGATAAAAGAGGAATTTGATAAATTATCATCATCAGATAAAAATAAAGTTAATAATTTTTTTGAAGATACTGGTTGTAAAGAAATTTTAGACTAGTTTTTCAGATCTATAATGATAAAAGAAAAATATAGTCGCTAGAGCTGTTAATAAATGCCAAATCCCATGTGCTTGAAATATTGTATCAGGATTACATGTCTCACTGTCTGGCACTCCAGTGAGCCATATCGCAAATGCTGACATATACGCAACCATACCCGCAAAATACCATCTATAAGTTCTAATTCCTTGGGGTTTTTTATTTGCTAAAATGCCAGGCAACCAAAAGAAAATTATCCACCAATATTCACCTAAATTTGCAAAAACTTCAGCAGGAAAAGTTCCAAACAAAATTAAAACTAAAAAACCAACAAATCCAGATAAAAATCTCATTCTGGGTGACCAAAATTTATACAAAAATTCACTTATAACCCATAGGCCAATTGAAACTCCAAAGAGATTTAAACCTATCCCCATGCCATCTCCAAAAAGAGCTCGCATTACTGCGTAAAAAATAACAATTAAAAAATAGACTTTTAACAATGTGTTAACAGTCCAGCCAGACATCTTATAACAGTTATAAAGCCATGGAAGGATTATGTACATAACCATACTTAAATTATCAGCCCAGCCACCCCACTCTGTATTTGTTCCATGCATCATCATTGATCCTGGACCTAAATAAACAACCGCAACACCATATAAAATTGTGATTTTATTTAAGCCTGAAAATTCATTAAACGATGTTTCATTCGTAAGCTGATAGAGTATAAACAAACCAGCTACCATAAAACCCAAATTACTTAAGGTATTTACAGGTTCTCTAAAGGCGCCGTCGTTTACTCTCTCACACCATCTAGAAGCCTTTCCAATTAAAGACATTGATTCTGATGATTGAATTAGTTGTAAAGTACTCAGAAGATAGAAAATTAACATAAAGCTTATGCTAACTACAAGAGTAATTATGAAGGCATTTTCTTTAACAAATAACTTGTTCAATTAATCAATCTCATTTAAAAATACTTCGCCATCTTTCATAACAAAAACAACATTTTCCATATTGTTAATATCTTTTATAGGATTGCCTGAGACAGCAATTATGTCTGCTATCTTACCAGCTGATATTGACCCAATGTTATCAAACTCACCCAACAATTTTGCAGTCTCAACAGTAGCTGATTGTATTGTCGACATTGGATCCATTCCGTATTTCACCATATAGACAAACTCTTTCCAATTCGTTCCATGAGCCTGCACTCCAACATCTGTTCCAAAGGCAATTTTTACACCTCTATCATAAGCTTTACCAAAAGTAGCTCCTATTTGCGGCCCAACACTTGCTGCTTTAGGTCTTACAATTTCTGGAAAATAATTATCAATTTTTGATTTATCAGCAACAAATTCACCTGCAGAAATAGTTGGTACATAATATGTGCCTCTTTGTATCATTAAATCCATGACCTCTTCTGTCATAAAAGTGCCATGTTCAACTGAATCAACACCTGCTATGACAGCCCTTTTCATACCTTCAGCGCCATGAGCATGAACAGCTACCCACATTCCATAGTCTTTTGCTGCATTTACTACAGCTAAAACTTCTTCTTCTGTAAATTGAGGATTATCACCAGATTTTGCAACACTAAGCACGCCCCCAGTAACAGTAAGCTTTATGCCATCTGCACCATCTTTGTATCTTTGTCTAACAGCAGCATAAGCTTCATATGGACCATTTATAACTCCTTGTTCTGGTGAGGGAAAATTGTAATCATCAATAGATTTACCATTTGTAGGGTCTGCATGCCCCCCAGTTGTGGCAATACTCTTTCCTGAAGAAAAGATTCTTGGGCCAATAACATGACCTGCTTCAATTGCATCTCTAAGAGAAATAGATACAAACCCACTATCCCCAACTTGTCTTACTGTAGTGAATCCAGATTTTAATGTTGTGGCTGCATGTGCTGTTGCCAAAATTGCTTCAGTTTCTCTTTCAACTTTAATAGGTCTTTCTGCTTTAGATTGATATTCGCCACCAAAATGAACGTGCATATCCATTAGGCCAGGCATGACTGTGAATCCTCTCAAATCAATTAAGATGTCATCCTGTCCAATATTGATATATCCTGCAGATATTTTAGTGATTTTTTTTTCATTAATAACAATTGACGAATCATTTACAATCTTTCCATTATTAACGTCAATATAGCTTGATGTATAAATAATTGTAGATGAATTAAGAAATGAGATTAATAAAAAAGCAGGAATAATTAGTAATTTTTTCATATATAAATTCTACCATTTAATCTGTTAGGTAAGATAAATATAGATATCTCTTTACAGGCTTGAGTCTAACTCTGGTAAAGCGCTAAATAGATCAGCAACTAAGCCATAATCCGCAACTTGAAATATAGGAGCGTCTTCATCTTTATTTATAGCTACAATTACTTTTGAGTCTTTCATTCCTGCAAGATGTTGAATAGCTCCAGATATACCTACAGCTATATATAGGTCAGGTGCAACAATCTTGCCTGTTTGCCCTACTTGATAGTCATTTGGTACAAATCCTGCATCTACAGCTGCCCTTGATGCCCCAACCGCTGCTCCAAGTTTGTCTGCAATTGAGTCAAGTAAATGAAAATTATCGCCGGATTGCATTCCTCTTCCGCCCGATATGACAATATTTGCTGCTGTTAATTCTGGTCTATCGCTTTGAGCTAATTCTTCAGAAACAAATGTACTAATACCAGCACAATCAACAGCTTCTACATCAGATACTTCAACATTAGAATTATTATTTGTTGCAGCATCAAATGCTGTAGACCTTACCGTTATAACCTTTACGGAATCATTTGATTTTACCGTTGCAATACAACTACCTGCATAAATAGGTCTTTTAAAGGTATCCTCAGATTCTACTGAAATAATATCAGAAATCTGTTGTGTATCTAATTTTGCAGAGATTCTTGGCATTAGATTCTTACCGAAAGTGGTTGCTGGTGCAAGAATATGACTATATCCATCTACTATTGATAATACCAATGCAGATAAATCTTCTGCAATTGCATTGCTATAGTTTGGATTATCGCATTTAAGAATCTTTGTGAGGCCGTCAAGACACTGAGCTTGTTCAATAGCGTTATCTATGCCCTGCCCAACTACCAACATTGTTACATCATCAGAAATTAATGATGCTGCAGTTAATGTATTAAGCGTAGCTCCTTTTAAACCATTATTATCATGTTCTGCAATAATTAATACACTCATCCGATCACCTTTGCTTCATTTTTTAATTTATCAACTAATTCATCAACTGATTCTACAATTACTCCTGCTTCTCGCGATGGAGGCAATTCAACTGATAACAACTCTGTTCTAGAATTTACATCAACACCTGTTTCGCTCACTGGAACTACTTTAAGTTCTTTTTTCTTTGCTTTCATAATATTTGGTAATGATGCATATCTTGGCTCATTTAGTCTTAAATCAGTTGTCACAATTGCTGGAATATTAAGCTCTAAAGTTTGAAGGCCACCATCAATTTCTCTAGTAACTTTTACAGATGATGATTCTAAATTTACTTCTGAGGCATTTGTTGCTTGGGGATAATCAAGTAAAGCGCCTAACATTTGTCCAGTTTGATTATTATCACCATCGATAGCTTGTTTACCTAAAATAATTAATTCAGGTTTTTCATCTTCTACAACTTTTTTAAGAACTTTAGCTATAGCCAAAGGCTCAAGAAGCGCATCTGTTTCTACTAATGTCGCTCTATCTGCACCTAAAGCAAGGGCAGTTCTTAACTGTTCTTGTGAATCATTTTTCCCTACAGATACCGCAATAACTTCAGTAGCTTTTCCAGCTTCTTTTAAACGAACCGCTTCTTCTAAAGCAATTTCGCAAAAGGGATTTACAGCCATTTTTACATTATTTAAATCTACGTTTGTGTTGTCTGATAATGGTCTAACCTTTACGTTATAGTCAACAACTCTTTTAATTGGTACTAAAATTTTCATATTCTTTAATCTATATAATTGATACTTATAAGAGGTTATAATTGTAATGTATTTATATTACCAATTACAATTAAAAATACTATCTTATGCACAGAGAAACAATGGAATATGATGTTGTGATTGTTGGAGGCGGTCCATCTGGTCTTGCCACAGCTATAAAATTTGCACAACTAAATAAAGAGAATAATACAGATTATTCTATATGCTTGCTTGAAAAAGGCTCCGAAATTGGTGCTCACATACTTTCGGGTAATGTATTTCAACCAAATGCACTAGACGAGCTTATACCCAATTGGAAGGATCTAAATGCTCCTTTAAATGTGCCAGTTAAAAAAGATAAACTATTATTTTTATTAGAAAAAATAGGCATTCCAGTACCGTCATTTTTAATGCCGCCTATGAAAAATCATGGAAATTATGTAATAAGTCTGGGAAATCTGTGTAGATGGCTTGGCGAACATGCAGAAAGTTTAGGGGTTGAAGTGTTCCCAGGTTTTCCAGCAAGTAAATTATTAATTGAAAATGACTGTGTGGTAGGCGTACAAACTGGTGATATGGGTATATCTGAAACTGGTGAACTTAAGCCTGGTCATGAGCCAGGAATTAATATTAGAGCTAAACATACAGTACTTGGTGAAGGTTGCAGAGGTCATCTAGGAAAACAAGTTATTAATTTGTTTAATTTAAATGAAGGCAAAGACCCTCAGCATTATGGAATTGGATTTAAGGAAGTCTGGAAAATTAATCCAGAAGTTCATGAAGAAGGATTGGTAATTCATACCAATGGATGGCCAACATCAATAGACACCCCTTCTGGATCTTATTTCTATCATGGAGAAAATAACGAAGCATATATTGGGTATGTAATACCATTAGACTATAAAAACCCTCACCTTAGCCCTTTTGATGAATTCCAAAAATGGAAGACCCACCCTTCAATTAAAAAATATTTAGAAGGCGGAGAAAGATTATCGTATGGCGCAAGAGCTTTGATCAAAGGTGGGCTTCAATCTCTACCGAGTATGGAATTTCCAGGAGGCTTATTGGTGGGAGATAATGCAGGAACATTAATATTCTCTAAAATAAAAGGATCTCATACAGCTATGATGTCAGGCCTTATTGCAGGAACTCATATATTTGAGACACTTCAGGACACAGTTAATGAAAGTTTTGATTTAAAAATTAAAAATTCATGGATACAAAAAGAATTACATAAATCTAGAAATTTTGGCCCAATATTTCATAAATTTGGAGCCTTGGTTGGCGCAGCATTTAATGTTATAGATCAATTTTTATTTAGAGGCAATCTTCCATTTACACTTAATCATAAAACACCCGATCATGCATGTTTAAAAAAAGCTGATGAAATGCCCAAAATAGAATATCCAAAACCAGATGGAGTTTTTTCTTTTGATAAACTATCCTCAGTTTACCTTTCTAATACAAACCATGAAGAAGATCAGCCTTGTCATTTGCAATTAAAAGACTCATCAATACCAATTAGTGTAAATCTTCCAATGTATGATGAGCCAGCACAAAGATATTGTCCTGCAGGTGTTTATGAAGTTGTTGAAAAAAATAATGAAAAGAGGTTTGTTATCAATGCGCAAAATTGTGTACATTGTAAAACCTGTGACATTAAAGATCCTTCACAAAATATTAATTGGGTCAGCCCAGAAGGTCCTGGTGGACCAAATTATCCTAATATGTAATGAATAAATATAAATTATTAATTTTTAGCACACTCATAACAATAACGGCTTGTGTAAGTGTCGAATCTAATAATAATTCTGAAACAATTCTTGAAACCATAGAAATAGAAGTAGTTGATGAAAATAAGATATTTAATGATTACCTTAATGATGATTGGGAAAAAAACTTAAATGAGAATCCCTTGTTTGCAACCTATACAGGGGACAAAAGATCAAATAATAAAATTAATTCCAATAACATCAACCAGTTTAATCTAAGCAAGCAATCTGATATCGATTCACTTAATAAATTATATGAAATTGATGAGAGCAAGCTTGATGATGATAATAAATTAAATTATAAGCTAAAAGAATTTGGTCTTAAAAATAGTATAGATTCTAAATCTTTTCCAATTTATTACCTTAGACTCAATCAAAGAGGTGGTATTCAGAGTTTTTATGAAACAGGAAACCGACTGGTATATTCATCAAAGCAAGATTACTTAGATTGGTTATCAAGATTGGATCAGTTTTCACAAAACATTGAAAATGCAATTGTAATTAATAAAGAGGGTTTATCTAAAGGTCATACACAGCCTAAATTAGTGACTCGTGGTGTAATTTCACAAATTGATTCAATAATAAATTCAGATATAGAAAATAACCCATATTTAAAAGTGTTCAAGGAAGCAGACGAAACGATAATAACGTTGCGAGAAAAGGAAGAGCTTATTAACAAAGCTAAAATCTTGATTGAAAATAAAATCAACCCGTCATATAAAAAACTTAATCAATTTCTTAAAGAAGATTATCTTGTAAACTCAAGAGATTCTATTGGTATAAAAGATATCCCTAATGGAAAAGAATATTATGAATACCTTGCTGAATATTACACAACTACAAATCTTACTCCTGAAGAAATCCATAATATTGGTTTAAAGGAAATTGAAAGAATTCGTTCTGAGATGGAACAAATTATCAAAGATGTAAATTGGGATGGCGACTTTAATTCATTCCTCAATTATTTAAGAACGAGTCCTCGTTTTTATTATGATAATCCTGATGACTTGTTTAACGCATATTTAATTATGTCCAAAACAATAGACCCTTTATTACCAAAAATATTCAAAACTTTTCCAAGAGCTCCATATGGAGTCATACCAATACCAGATGAATCAGCACCGTTTACCACAACAGCTTATTACAATAGCCCAAGTCCTGGGAGGCCTGGATATTTTTATGCAAATTTATACAAACCAGAATCTCGTCCAAAATATGAGATTCCTGTTTTAACTGTACATGAAGCAGTGCCTGGACATCATTTCCAGATATCTATTGCTCAAGAACTTGAAAATGTTCCTAATTTTAGAAAATATCAAGGTATAACTGCATTTGTCGAGGGCTGGGGTCTTTATAGTGAAGAGCTGGGTGAATACATGAATCTATATGAAGATCCATATGATAAATTTGGTCAGCTTACATATGATATGTGGAGAGCAATAAGATTAGTTGTTGATACAGGTATGCATTACATGGACTGGTCAAGAGAAGATGCTATTAATCTTTTTCTTGAAAATTCTGCAAAATCACAACTTGATATTGAAAATGAAGTTGATAGATACATTGCCTGGCCTGGCCAAGCGCTAGCTTATAAAATAGGCCAGCTAAAAATTCTTGAGCTAAGAAATAAAGCTGAATCAGAACTTGGTGATAAGTATGATATTAAAGACTTTCATTATGAAGTTCTTAAGAGGGGTTCGTTGCCGTTAGATTTATTAGAATTTTATATTAATGAATGGATTGAGGAAACTAAGGGTTCTTAGTTCTTCTGCATTTTTCACTACAGTAAACTACATTATCCCAATCTTTCTTCCATTTTTTTCTCCATACAAATGGTTTCAAGCAAATTGGACATATTTTTTGCGGTAATTTTAATTTTTTATGCAATTTTACCTATTTGATGATTAATATTTTTACTTGGAATAAATAAAATATCGTTTTCAATAAAATTTTTATCAAGAGCCATGTCAATTAATTTGTAGTAGGTATTTCTATTAAAGAAACCTTCAATCTTGTTTCTAACATTAACTATTGGAATATATGTGTTTTGATATTCTATTAATTTTGTTGAATTTTTTTTATTTAAAATAAACTCATAATTCATATTTGTAGTCAGTGAGATTGAATCATCGTTGATCTTATAATCGATAATTACATATGGTGCGATCTCAACTTTTACAGGAACTTTTTCAACAGGAGTAACTAAAAAATAATCATTAGATTCTCTCTTTAATACTCTAGAGAAGAGATTTATCAGTTTGTAATTCTTTATTGGTGAATTGTTGTAAAACCAATTACCTTCCCTATCTATGTAAAACTCTTGACCTTCACATAAGTCGGGATCCCATTTATCAACTGGTGGAAAACTATCATGTCCTTCTAGATTATTTTTAATTTTAGAAATACTCATATGCTGATCTTATAAATATAACTAGTCCGATTAAACATAAAATTAAAGCCATTAAAGCTGAAATATATTTATTTGAATAAATATTAAAAGTTTTGTTATTTGAAGCAGTCATTATATAACTTAAAAATGAAAACCATAGCCATGATGTAATTGCAAAATATACTGGAAATATATAGTAAAGACTATTGTCTAGAGAATCTATTAATATAGTAAAGATAGAAACAAAAAATAAAAACGCCTTTACATTAAAGATATTAGTAATTAAACCTACTAATATACTGTTTCTATTTTTAATATTTTGTTTGGTATTATTTTTTAAGCTATCTCTGCTAATAAACATACTGATGCCTAAATAGAGTATATAAATACCTCCAATCAAGCTAATTATCAGTTTGTACAATTCATTTGATAAGATAAAAAGTGATATGCCGTTAACTGCTAATAAGCAATGAATATAAATTCCTATTCCTATTCCTATTGCAACCTTATAACCCTCTGCCCTTCCATATAGGGAAACTTGTCTAACAACTATTGCAGTATCCGGACCTGGGCTTGTTAAAGCAATTAAATGTGCTACGGCTGACCAAATAAACATTTTTATTCAATTATCACAGTGGGTTCTATTTCTAGACTTATATTAAAGGTTTTTAAAACTAAATCTTGTATATCGCTTGCAAAATCTAAAATATTTAGTTGGGTGGCTTCTGAGTTAGTTGTTAGTACTAGCGAATGTTTTTTGTAGATAAACACTTTATCGCTCATAGCAAGATCATCCTTAATAAGATCAATCAGCCTTGCTGCTCCTATTTTTGAAAACGTTTCGTCAACTTTCCAAATTACTAAATCCTCTAATGAAAATTTATCTATTTTAATTTCATTTACTTTTAAAATTGTGTTTTTGAAGAAACTGCCAGCATTAGGAATAATATTTGGATCTGGTAAATTTTTATTCCTAATTTTGCATATTATATTTGATAAAAGTTTCTGATTTAGTTGAGCTTTATCAATTTTGTTATCTACAATATATCTCTGAATTGAGTGGTAATTTAAATTTAATAAATTTGAGTTAGTCGTCTTAAATACTACTTTGTAAATTAACAAATTGTTGTTTTTCAAGGATGAGTCTCTATATGAAAAATTACAATCCTTATTTGTTAATGTTTTAAGAACATTATCTGCATAATCATAACAATGCACTTCTTTTATTAAGTTTGAAACTTCTTGACCATAGGCGCCAATATTTTGTATTGGAGCAGCGCCTACTGAACCAGGTATAAGAGATAGATTTTCAAATCCGTGAATACCCTTACCAATCATGTTATTAACAAATAGATCCCAATTGACAGAAGATCCAACCTCAACAACATCATCTTTTAAAATAATTTGATTAAATATTGGTTTGATTACAATACCATTAAAGATATTTGGGGGTATTATGTTTGTACCTTCTCCTAAAACAATTACTGGAAGCTTTTTGTTGGAAACAAAATCATGTAATTTCTGAAAATTACTAATATCATTTATTTCTATATAGTATCTGGAAATTGATTTAATCTTTAATGAATTCTGAATGGCGTGATTTTCAAGAACTTTCATTTATCTGATAAATAAATATTTGCATTCTTTACATCTTCAGGGGTATCTATTCCATTAGGAATTTCATTATCATAATTTGAAACATATATAGAGAATCCGTTTTCAATAAATCTAAGTTGTTCTAATTTATATTTAACTTCATTTTTTGTAGGTTCTAGTTTAACTAATTCTTTTAAAATCTTGAATGAATAACCATAAATACCGACATGTCTTTTGGGATTATTTAATTTTTCTAATCTTGAGAATTTTGTAGCATAATTCTTGCTATCAACTTCGACTAAGACGCAATTAGGATTATTTAGATCATCATCTGATGTGAGTTGATTAGAGACAGTAATCACATCACATGAAAATAAAAAGAAGTCATCTATTACTTTAAGTAATAAATCTTTTGGTATAAAAGGCTCATCGCCTTGCAGGTTCAAAATTAAAGTATCGTCATTAATTTTAAGTTTTTTTGCAGCCTCACATATTCTATCTGTACCTGATATATGATCTTTTGAAGTCATAACTACATTTTTTGTAATATCTTTTAAGCTATCTTTTATCTGTACTGAATCAGTTGCAATGTATGATTTGGATGTGATCAGTAAAGCATTTTCATAAACTCTTTGGATAAGACTTTGGCCATGCAGATCTATAAGTGGTTTATTTTTAAGACGAGTTGAGCCTATGCGAGATGGTATGATGATACAAAAATTTTGATGCATTTTATTTAATTGATTTTAGCTTTTCATCAAGTTTATCTATAAATCTATTATTAACGTCTGCATCAATTGTTAAATACCAAATTTTATTATTGTCAAAATCTTTACATTTTGATGCATCTTTTTCAGTCATCATTATAGGGAGATGGTCTAAGTAATATAAATCACTTGAAGTAAAGTTATGATGATCTGGATAAGGATGTCTTATGATTTCGAAACCTAGTTTATTAAGTAAATCAAAAAATCTACCAGGATTGCCCAAGCCAGCGACAGCATGGATTTGATTATGCATTGGCCAATTATCAACATTATAAGATTTACCAGATTTTAAATGAACGAATTTTGAAGGACTGATATTCATTAAAAACTCACCCTCCTCTGTTGGCCCGCTGTTATTTACAATAAAATCTACTGATTCAAGTCTCTTTTTTGACTCTCTTAAAGGTCCAGCTGGAAAAGTTAAGTTATTTCCAAATCTACGCTTACCATCTATGACAGCTATTTCTATGTGCCGCCCCATCTTATAATGTTGCAAGCCATCATCGGAAATTATTACATCGCAATCATGGTTATTGATAAGAGTTTTTACAGCTCTTACTCGGTTTTTATCTATATAAAATGGTAAATCTAATTTTGCAAGAATTTGCGCTTCATCACCTGTTTCTTTGACTGAAGTATCACTATTGACTTGAAGCGTTTCTTTAAACTTACCACCATAACCTCTGCTAACAATTCCAGGCTTGTATCCTTTATTTAATAATTCTATTGCAATATGCTTAACCAAAGGTGTTTTACCTGTTCCTCCTATAGTTAAGTTGCCAACAATAATAATTGGAATATCAGGCATGTATGATTCGATATTATTTTTAATATACTTCCTTCTTCGTCTAGTAGTTAAGTAAGAAAATATTAATGAGAATGGGTAAAGAAGGTATAACCACATACTTTTTTTGTACCAACTATCAACAACAAAACTGGAAGATACCTCGTCCTCATATTCAGGCATAAAAAGTTGAGTTGACTGAGGTTTTGGTAAGGATGATTTTGGCGAATCTTCAAATTTATTTTTATATAAAGAATGATAAACGGATTTATTATCAATTAATTCTTCATGCGTACCAGACTCGACTATTTTTCCATTATCAAGAACGATAATCTTTGATGCATTTTCAATTGTAGATAATCTATGTGCAATTACTATAGTTGTTCTATTGTTAATAAGTTTTTCTAAAGCTTCTTGAACAATGAGTTCTGATTCTGTATCTAATGAAGATGTGGCCTCGTCTAAGATAATAATAGGTGAATCTTTATAGAACGCTCGAGCTATAGCAAGTCTTTGTCTTTGACCTCCTGATAATAAAACGCCATCGTCACCTATTTCTGATTCATATCCTTCAGGTAGATTCTGAATAAATTCTTCACAACCTGATAGTTTTGCTGATTCTTTTAATTTATCGACATCAATTGAGTCATCGCCATATGCAATGTTTTTTGCAATAGTGTCGTTAAATAACGACGGTGATTGATTCACAATAGAGATAGATGACCTTAAGTGTGTGAGTGAGTATTCTGATACAGGGACATCATCAATTAAAATATCACCCGATGTGTGATTATAAAATCTTGGTATTAGGTTAGCTATAGTCGACTTTCCAGAGCCTGACTTTCCAACAATTGCGACTGTTTCATTTTTTTGAATTGAAAAATTTATATTTGATAATATTTGAGAGCCAGTATCATAAGAAAAATTTATATCATCAAATTTAATATGTCCGTGGATTAAATTTGTATTTTTACCAATATCTTTTTCAATCTCTTGATCTAGTTGTTCAAATATTTCGTTGGCTGCAGCTAGACCCTTCTGAACAATCATATTAATACTTGATAATTGTCTTATAGGCTTAGCCATCAATCCTGCCGCAGTGAAAAATGCAACAAAAGTTTCAGCATCAAGTGAAATACCTAACTTTGCTCCTAAAGCAAAATAAGCAACAATAGATAAAGAAATAGATACTAGGACCTGAATAATTGGTGTAGCCATATTACCAGTTGCTTCTAATTTTAAATTTTGGTTTCTATTAGATTCGTTAGCAACTAAAAATCTCGAATTTTCATATTCCTGAGCATTAAAACTTTTTATTTCAACATGACCATCAACTGCCTCTGATGCAATATGCGTAACATCACCCATGGCGGTTTGAATCTTAGTGGCTAATTTCTTTAATCTTTTGCCAGCTATGTAAACTATAAGCGCAATTAGTGGTGCCGTTCCTATTAAAAGCAAAGTTAATTTAAAATTCAAGATCATTAGGTATATAAATAAACCTACTAATAAGAACCCTTCTCTTATTAATGTTTTAACAGCATTAGATGCTGCTCCAGATACCTGAGTTGTTGTAAAAGTAATTCTATTTATTAACTGACCAGATTGATTAGAATCAAAGTATGATTTTGGCAGGTCATGAAGCTTATGAAATAGTTCTGCCCTGAGATCATGAACTATTCCAAAACCAACCTTAGACATAAAATAATTTCCAACAAAAAATCCAATTCCCCTGCCTAGCGCTATGAATACAAGTGATAATGCTAATATAGAGCTAAAATTTTCTTCCTTAGAGTTAATAAATCCAATAATCCTTCTAATCCATTCAACAGCTGCAATATCAGCAAAAGCAAAACTTATAAATCCAATAACACTAATAAAAAATGACCATTTATACCTATATGTATAACTGAGTAGTCTTCTTAATATCCCTTTTTTCATTTTTCAATTGTTCTTATTTGAACTTCATTAAATCCATATTTATTTAGCATATCCATTAACGTAATGACCCATAAATGCAAGCTATCAGATTCAGCAGTTAAAATGACTGATGATCCATTATTATCTAGCTCAAAAATAGCTTGATCAATACCATTTAGGTTGTCAATATTAAATAAAATATCATTCACATATATATTGCCATTATTTGTAATTACAATCTCATTGGATGATTGGACAGTTTCATATTGAAATGATTCAGTTTTTGGTAAATCTAGCGATAGAAATTGAGAGTCTCCTACCTTTGATGTGACAACAAAAAATATTACCAACAAGAAAACGATATCTATTAGTGGTGTTATTTCAATAGAGAAAGACGATTTGTTATCTTTAATAAATTTCATTTGTTAATAACATCAATAAATCCAGAAACCTCTTTTTGAAGATTTATAAGTAAATAATTTATTTTTTGTTCAAAATATTTATGCAAAACAAGTCCTGGGACTGCAATTAACAATCCAAATGCCGTAGTTATTAATGCTTGTGAAATTCCAGAAGCCAATAAGTCTGGATTTGCTCCTGCGGTTTCAGTTAAACCAGTAAATGCTGTAATCATTCCTACTACAGTGCCTAACAATCCTAATAATGGGCTTATAGTCGCAATTGTTCCAAGCATTGATAATCTTTTCTCTAAGAAATATTTTACTTCAATTGCCTTTTCTTCTATTTTTGACTCAAGATTTTCTCTGGGTAGATCTTTATATTTAATACAATTAATTAATAAAAATCCTAAAGATGATAAGTTTGATATCTCTGCAGCTTGTTTATTTGACATCAAATCATTTTTTAATAAATTAGTAATTTGGTTCGGAAGTCCCTTTGGAGATACCAATCTATTTTGAAGAAACCAAGATTTCTCTATGGAAATACTAATTATAAGAATACTGCATGCCAATAATGGCCACATAAACGGTCCGCCAGCTGTAATAAATTCATTCATTTATATTGATAATTTTCCATCATGAAGTTTATATACTTTATTAAATACCTTAATAAACTCATTATCATGAGTAGCGGTAATTAAAGCAACTCCATACTCATTTGATAATTTAATTAGGATATCCTGAATAATTGCGGCATTATCATCGTCTAAATTCCCAGTTGGCTCATCAAGAAACAAAAATTTCGGACGATTTGTTAAAGCTCTAGCAATTGCTGCTCTTTGCTTTTCTCCACCAGATAATTTCCATGGCAAATGATCTTTGCGATCATAAATGTCTAACTCCTTCATAATATTATCAATTTCATTTTTTTTCTTCTTATCAAAAGAATGATTTAATAGTGCGGGTAATGAAATATTTTCCTCTATTGTTAAGTCTTCAAGTAAGTGATGAAACTGATATACAAATCCAAAATTTACTAACCTTATTTTACTTAATGAATTTTGTGAAAGACTCGAGAAGTTTTTATTATTAAAATATATGTTGCCTTTGGTGGGTATATCTAAGCCAGCCATGATGTGAAGCAAGGTTGATTTGCCAGCTCCAGATTTACCAGATATTGCAATTTTTTCTGATTCAGCTATCTCAATAGTGATGTTAGAAAGAACATTTAATCTATCTTTATTTATGACGAATGATTTTGAAATATCTTTGCAATATAATTTATTCATGTCTAAGTATTTGTACTGGATTTAATTTCATTGCTCTGAATGATGGTATTAAAGATGATAAGAGGCTGATAATGAATGATATTAAGCAAATTATAAATATTTGATAATAATCAATAAAATAAGGGAAATAATTAATAAAATATGCCTCTAAGAGATTCCTTTCTAATAAAGACTCAACAAAACTCACAATATTGTTTAGATTTAGTGTCAACATGAAACCTACGATAATTCCAAATATTATTCCTATAAAGCTAACAATTAATCCTTGAGTAAAAAATATAAGTATTATTTGTCTAGAACTTGCGCCAAGGGTGAGAAGAATTCCTACCTCTCTTTCTTTTGATTTTACTGTCATTACAACAGTAGATAATACTAGTATTGAAGCAACGGCAACAATTAAAAATAACATTAAACTGATTAATAACTTTTCAAATTTAATAGCCTCAAAAAGAGTTCCATGAGTATCTTTCCAGGATGAATATGAGATATCTTTAATATCTAAATCATTAATTACTTCTTCAGTTATAGAATCAGCATTAAAAAGATTATTAGTTTTTAATCTAATGGATGTAGTCTGATTTAGATTAATGTTTTTTAATTTTTGTGCGGTATCATGTGAAATCAATGTCATATACTGATCTATCTCTGTTTTAAGCTCAAAAATTCCAACAACTGTTAAGTTTACTGACATTGGGTATGAGCCAATTAGAGATGTTTTAATATCTGATGTCGTTATATTAATTACATCTCCTATATAAGCTCCAAGATTGGCAGCTAAAATAGATCCAATAACTATTGAATTATCTTCTTTCAGATTATCTAAGTCTCCAACAAGCATGTACTCAGGGATAATAGACATATTTTTTTCGTTATTTATGTCAATCCCAATTACACTAACGCCCTTACTTGTATATTCAGACGAGACTAAACCCTGAATAGCTATGTATGGCGAAGCATCAATAATATCTGGATGATTTTTAAATCTATCGATTAGTTGAACATAGTTATCAATTGGATCTTCTGATTGAACTACTGAGTGAGGTATAACACCCAATATTCTGTTCTCAAGTTCCTTTTCGAAACCATTCATAACTGAAGTAACAACTATTAAGCTTGATATACCAATCAACAATCCAATAATAGCAAGTGAAGTTGTGAAGGAAAACATACCTCCTTTATTAGATCTAAGGTATTTATAACCTAATTTCAGAGATACAGATGACACAAAACTATTTGAATAATTTTTTTAATATATTTTCAATATTGCCTTCGTATGGAGGTCTAACAGGGTCAAAAAATTTATCAAATCTTGATCCAACTTCTTTATAGTAGGCTCTTGGATTGGAAAAATTTTTAAATCCCTCAAATGATTTATATCTTCCCATACCAGATGGTCCTACTCCACCAAAAGAAAGGTCGTCTTGTTGAAGATGACTAATTACATTATTAACTGTGACGCCGCCAGATGAAGTGCTACTTAAAACTTTTTCTTCCTCTGCTTTATCATTTCCAAAATAATACAAGCCAAGAGGTCTATCTTTTGAGTTGATTATGTTAGTAGCCTCATCGAGTTCATTATATTCAACTACTGGTAATAATGGACCGAATATCTCTTCTTGCATTATTTTCATATCATCAGTAGTGTTGCTAACTATCGTTGGCGGAATTTTATAAAATTCTTGTTGTGAAAAATCCTCGTTAGAGGGATTAATTTCATCAATTTGAGCTCCTTTTTCTTTAGCATCATTTAATAAATCTTGAAGTCTTTCATAATGTCTTTCATTAATAATGGATGTGTAATCATCATTATTTTTTAAATCTGGAAAATATTGAGTAACTGCTTCTTTTGTTTCTTTAATGAATTCATCTTTTTGATCTTTATGAACAACTACATAATCTGGCGCTAAACAAATTTGACCTGCATTTAAGGTCTTACCAAACATTATTCTTTTTGCGGATGTCTTAAGATCTGCAGATTTACCAATTACCACTGGCGACTTACCGCCAAGCTCTAAAGTGCAAGGTACTAGATTTTGTGAAGCAGCATTCATTACATGTTTGGCTACAGACCCACCTCCTGTATATAAAAGGTGATCAAAATGTAATTTTGTAAATGATTCCCCAACATCTGGACCACCAAGAAAAGTTGCAAATTCATTTTGATCATATGCTTTATCACATAAATCTTTTAATAATGCAGCAGTAATAGGTGTATGTTCACTCGGCTTGTGCATGACTTGATTTCCTGCAGCAAAAATAGACACAAGTGGTACAAAGGTCAAATTTACTGGGAAATTCCAAGGCGATATCATTCCAACTGTCCCAAGCGGCTCATATTTTACATAAGATTTAGCGCCTAAAAGTCCAAATGGAAAGTTTGAAGATTTCTTTTCAGCCTTGCTCCATTTTTTAACATTCTTAATGGCTTGATTTATTGCTGGAACAATTCCATAGACATCAGATAGCATGGAGGCATTTTTAGATCTATTTCCAAAATCAGCATTTAGCGAATCTACAAAATCATAACGATTATCCATTATTAAATTTTTAAGCCTTTGTAACCTGTCAATTCTTAAATCAATGGAAGGAGAACCATTTTTAATAAAAAAATCCTTCTGCTCTTTTAAAACTTTATTCATTTCATCATAACTGTGCATCTTTATACCCCTAATTAACTTCTATTTGCTTTATCTTTATTATTTGCGTCTCTTATTAATTTTCTCATATTTTCCCAGTCTTCGTCAGAAAGTTTATCTAATTGAGAAAATGTGCCACCACCAGTCAAGTATTGCGCTCCATCAAGTCCTATTGTTTGTCCTGTAAGATAATCACAACCATCTGCCATTAAAAATGTAGCAAGGTTTTGAAGTTCACTCATTTCACCAACTCTTCCTAGAGGAACAGAAGAAGTAGACATCCCGTCTTTGCTGTCTCCAGGATTAAGTCTATCCCAAGCCCCTTTGGTTGGAAAAGGCCCAGGTGCAATACCATTGACTTTAATGCCGTACTTACCCCACTCTGCTGCTAGAGATTGAGTCATAGCGTGAATTCCTGATTTAGACATCGCAGATGGAACAACATAAGGTGAGCCTGTCCATACCCAGGTTGCCAATATGCTAATAATTGAGCCCTTATGATTCTGTTCAATCCACCTTTTTCCTACTGAATGCGTTATATAAAAAGTTCCATGAAAGACTATGTTAGCAATTGCATCAAATCCTTTATGTGAAAGATCTTTTGTAGGAGAAATAAAATTACCAGCCGCATTATTTACAAGGCCATCTAATGGTCTGTCATCAAATATTGATTGAATATAATCGTCTACATCTTTCGAAGCTCTAATATCTAGAGTTTGATAATTAACATTTACATCATTATTCTCCATTATTTCGCTTGCTGTATCTTGAAGGACATTCTCTCTTCTGCCACATATGTATAGATCTGCGCCATGCGATGCAAAATGGTTTGCCATTTCTTTGCCTAAGCCAGTTCCGCCGCCTGTTATTAGGATTCTTTTATTTTTTAATAGGTCTTTTTTAAACATTTGTAAATAATTTATTTAATAATATCAATAATAGCATCTGCCCAAAGATCTGAATAATTTAATGATTCAACATAATCTAAATTTTGTCCTCCAGAGTCTTTAAACAACTCTTGATATTCATCCCCTATTTCAATAATTGTTTCTAAGCAATCAGCAGTAAAAGCAGGAGAAAAAACTAGTATATTTTTATTTCCATCTTTTGGCATTGTCTTTAAAACTTCGTCTGTAAAAGGAGTTAACCACTTGTTTGTTAATCTTGATTGATAGGTGACTATATATTTATCTTGTTTGATATTTAATCTAGATGCTAATAGCTTGGTGGTTTCATAAGTTGTTGCTTTATAACAAAATTTATTCTTGTCAGTGATTTCTGTTTCACATTCATGATCGCTACATACAGAATTTTCATAAACATTGTCAACATGACTGTTGGGTATTCCATGATAACTGAATATAATTTTGTCATAATTATCAATTTCAAATTTACTTGCTTTTTCAATCCATGCATCTAAAAATTTTTCATTATCATAAAACTGATTAATAAATTTAATCTTTGGTATTACCCATTTTTTTGAAATTATTCTTGATACCTCTTCATAAACAGAACCAGTGGTTGCTGCAGCATAATGAGGAAATAGTGGAAAAATAATAATTTCATCGGGGTTTTTAGTTAAAATTTTATCTAAAGCTTCTTTAATTGATGGGTTTTGATAACGCATTGCATAATGAACATCATAGTTTGGTAATTTTGTTGTTAACTTTTCTGCTAGTTTGATTGTATTAAATAATAATGGCGAGCCATTCTCATCATCCCATACTTGTTTATAGATTTTCATTGATGAAAAAGACCTTAATGGACAAATAATAAAATTAACAAGGATAAACCTTAATAAAGGATTTATATTGATTACTCTTCCATCCATTAAAAATTGGCGCAGGTACTTAAAAACACTAAAATAAGTAGGCTTATCTGGTGTGCCAAGGTTAATTATTAATAAAGCTTTATTCATTATTGATCGGTTTTTCTTATTATAGGATGAGAGATTATAAATACTATCAATCCCATACATAAGATTGAACTAAAATAATACAAGTAAGAAGGATTTATTGCATATATTGGCATTGCTATAAAAGGTGTTGTCATATGCCCAATGGGTATAACAGAACCTAAATAACCTGCAGCTGTGCCCTGATTTTCAGGAGTTTGTGCAATTGAGACAGATGAAGATAATGCCGGCCTTGTCATCCCAAAGCCAAAACCCAAAACAATGATCGATAGATAATATACTGACATCATGGGGAAGAATGCCATAGTAAAATAAGAGAAAACTAAAAGAATTGATCCAAATAACATCAAATAAAAATTATTCATTGGAAAAGCGTCTGTAAATAAATATTGGCTAACAATGGTTGATATAGAAAGCATTGTGAAAGTCATACTTATTAATATTGGTAAATCATTTCCCGCATCAAAAGAATCAGCTATGTAAAATCCAATTGATTGAATTAGTGATGCTTGGCACAAACTTATAATTGCAGCAAAAAATAAAAAAGGCCATATTGATTTAGAAAACCATCTTATTTCATTTTTTTTATCTATTTGTGAATTTGGTTTAGGGCTTGTAGATTCAAGATTCGTATATATTCCAACTGCTGCTATCAATGCAAAGAAAGAAAATACATAAAATGGGGTTTCTTTTGTAATTAAAAACAAGAAGCCCCCAAGAAGTGGTCCTGCAACAGTACCAAGAAGAAAACTAGATTCGAGTCTAGCAAATTTAACTGTTCTTTTTTCTTTACTCGTCACATCAGCGGTGTAAGCAAACGATGCTGGTCTAGTGGCTGATCCAATCAATCCATTGATAAGCCTTCCTAGAACAAGCGCTGGAAATAAAAAAACTACATCAATTAAATTTTTTTCTGCTAAAAATAATGGTGTTATTAATGCAATTAAAGATATTGCATATCCTATAAGTCCTAAAACTGCAATATTTCTTCTTCCGTATTTATCACTAGCTCTTCCCCAAAAAGCGCTCGTGCTTGCCCAAGCTAATGCAGATATAGCAAAAATTAAAGATGTTTGGATTTCTGACAACCCTAAATCTCTTGCTAAAGATGGAACAAGTACAAATACAAATGATTGTCCTAGACCTACTGTAAAAAGCCCAAACTTCAACCATGAAGATCCTGAAATAGACATTAGGAAATTCTTTTTATACCAATGACTTCCCTAATCTTAGAAATTTTTTCTTTAGCTAAAATTCTTGCTTTTTTTGCACCATCACTTAATAAATCATTAATTAAACTTTCATCATTTACAAATTCTGCATATTTATCTCTTACAGGCGTTAATTCATGATTTATTGCATTAAAAAGAACTTCTTTTACCTCGCCCCACGATATTCCATCTTCATAAGAATCCTTTAATAATGAAATTTCTTTTTCATTAGCAAAATTTTTGTACAATTCAAAAACTGTACAGTTTTTATAATCCTTTGGTACACCAGGCTCTAACGAGTTCGTTACTATTTTCATTATAGATTTTTTAAGTTTCTTCTCACTCTCAAGCAATGGAATAATATTTTGATATGATTTACTCATTTTTCTGCCGTCCAACCCAGGCACAACTTTATCTTCTTTTTGAATAATTGGCTCGGGAAGAGTAAATAATTGGTCATATATATGATTAAATCTAGCGGCTATATCTCTAGTCATTTCTAAATGTTGAATTTGATCTGAGCCAACAGGAACATGAGTTGTATCAAACATAAGAATATCTGCAGCCATTAATATTGGATATGAAAACAATCCCATGTTTATTCCCTTATCAACATCTTTATCATTTTCTGAAATAGCAGCTTTATAAGCATGAGCCCTATTCATTAAACCTTTTGATGTAATGCAATTCAAAATCCAACTTAATTCAAGAATCTCAGGAACATCTGACTGTCTATAGAAATATGTTGTTTCGGTGTCTAAGCCGCAAGACAACCATGCTAATGCAATATTCTTAACTGAAGCACTAATTTCAGTTGAATTATTATTTTTAATTATTGAATGATAGTCAGCTAAAAAGAAAAAAGATTCATCAGATCCTTTAGCAAATTCAATAGCTGGTCTAATAGCGCCAATATAATTTCCTATATGCGGTATGCCAGTTGTAGTAATTCCTGTTAGAATTCGCTTTTTCATTTAGTATAATTATAAACTTCATAGATATAATATTGTGGAAACTAGTCAACATTTATTTAAAGAGTTAGAAATAGCTGAAAAGCTCTTTTCTGATGGCTCTATTAAAAATGCTCAGAAGAAAGTTCGAAATGTATTTAATGAGTCCAAAAAACTAAAAAAAATACCAAATAAATTAAGACACAAAATTAATGCTGCAATTAATAAATCTAAATACTTTGATGAAATATCTTTATTCGCTACGAATCCTAAAAGAAACGAATTAATTACAAAAATTAAAGAATTAATAAATAAAGGATCAGATAATCCAAAAAAACATGCGCACTCAATTCATGAGATCCAAAGACAGTGGCAATTGCTAGATATTTCAAGTAAAGCCGCTTCAAAAAATCAATGGCAAGAATTTAGTGAATACACTAATAAGGCTTGGGAACCATGTAAAGATTATTTTGATGAAATTAATCAAATTAAAATTAATAACGCTTTAGAGCGTAAAAAAATCATTGAATCAATAAATCAATATGTTGAAAAAAATGAAAAAAAATGGCCATCAATTAGAGAATTAGCTACATATCTTCGTGGTGCTTATGAAGAGTGGCAAAAATATGCACCTGTACTGGATAAAGACTTAGATCAATTAAAAACCTTATATTTTGCTGCAAGAAAACCAATTAATGAACAGATTTTAAAACAAGAAAATAAAAATAGAGACATGAAAGAAATTTTAATTTCAAAGGTTAGTGAAATTAATAATGATGATAATAAATTGAATATTAATAAGTTTAAAGAATTAAAAAATCAATGGCAGAAAATTGGTCCCGCTGGAAAGAAAATTGATAATAAGCTTTGGAATAAATTTAATAAAAATGGAGATAGGTTTTTTGAAGAAAAAAAACAAACCCAAAAAAATGAAATTAAAATTATTCAAGATTTAAAAAATAATTTTATATCTGGCGAGACAACAATAAGTCAGTTGCAAAAAGAAATAAAAGATTTAAAAAATATTAAAGATACAAAAGAACTAAAAGATATTAATAATTTTATTAAAAGAGAAAAGGATAAAATAATTAATGAGCAGAAAAAAATAAAGATCCTTGAATATAGTAATATCTATAAAGCATTGATTAAGAAAGATTTAACAATTGGTGTTCCGAATGTGTTCATTCCATTAATTGAGAATTCATTTACAAAAAAACAATCAAATATGGATGAGCTTTTATATTCATGTGTTAAGTTGGAATTGCTTTCTAATTTAGATTCCACTAAAAAAGATGAAAAAATAAGGAATGGGATACAGCTTGAACTACTTACAAATAAGTTCAATAAAAATGATAAAAATACGTCATATGATCTGAACTCTATAATATGTCATTTTATAAATAATTTTTCTGCAAATGATGTTGGAGTAGTTCATGAGAAATTATGGAAAAGAATTGTTAAATGCTTCGACGTGATTATTTAAGACTATCTATGATTTCTTTATGTCTTTCAGATGATAAAGAATATCCAAAAAATATTATTATAGGAATAACCATTAACAATGTTGTAACTGGTCCTTGTATAAAAGCTAAAGTATAGGCTTGCTCTGCTGTATGATTCGTTCTGTCAAAATTAATAAAATTCAGAACTAGTCCCGCAAAAAATCCACCTAATCCAGCATTTAATTTCTGCATAAAGCCTACAGTTGCAAAAAGAATCCCCTCTTGCCTTTTACCACTCTGAAGCTCAACCTCATCTGCAATATCTCCGACCATAGAATCTCTTACCATAATACCCATAACATTTAATGTAATAAGAAAAACAAGAAAGAAACTTATAAAAAATACTAATTCCAATGAACCTTTTTCAGGAGTAAAGCCTAAGTTATACATAACAAATGCAGCAGGAGAGAATATCCCAACTCCTGCAATTGCAATTAAAACAACAGTTCTTTTTTCTAAAATCTTAACTATTCTTGGGGTTATATAAAATGCTAATAAAGTACCAATTAGATAAATAGGTAAAAAATATTTGATTTGAGTGGCTTCAAATTCCCAAAAATAAGTATTTACAAATAAAGTTAAAGTATTTGCAAGACCCCAAGCTAACGATAAAAATAAATTCCCAAAGAAAAATATCAAGAAAGCTTTATTGGTGACAGCAATTTTCAACTCACTTAAAATTTCATTGAGTGATATGTTTCCATTCCATTTTGACAAACCTTTGATATCATCCTTTGTCGAGAATGAAGAATAAAGTACTGTTGCAATCATAAAAACTGCGCCAGTTAATGCAAATGGAAACCAAGCATCTGGATTTAATTGACCTTGAGGATATTCAGGTGTTGAGGCAAAGAAGATACCATACCCAAGAAATGCGTTGCTAAGGCCAGCGACCCACCCTATCATTTCTCGCCAAGACATTAATAATGTCCTCTCTTCATAATCTTTAGTTACTTCACCTCCGAAAGCTCTATGAGGAATATCAAATAACGTCATTCCAATCCGAGTTAGAACTGTAAATAAAGTCATCCACACAAATAAGTCATTCTGTGACATATCCCAATCCTGTCTTGGGGCAAATAATAAAATGTATCCTAACGACATAGGTATAAAAGAAATCATCATGTAGGGATGACGTCTGCCATATTTAGAATTTGTTCTATCTGAAATAGTCCCCATCAGCGGGTCTGTAATTGCATCAACACATAGGGCAATAAAGATCGCTAGCCCTGCTAACCCAGGATTTAATCCAATGATATTGCTATAAAAGAATAATAAGAAAAAGGTAAAGGTGTCTGTCTTGATACCATTTGCAACAGAACCAATAGAATAGTTAATTTTAAATTTATTAGTTAACATCTTCTTTTTATTATTTATTAAGATGTATTAGTAGATCTTCTTTAAATTGATCAAATACCGGAGGTTCTATTAAGTGCCTCATATCAGGTATTATTTTTAATGTGCTGTTCTCAATAAGCCTATGAGCTTTATATGCATTTTTAACTTTTATTAATGGATCTTCTTTGCCATGTATTATTAAAGTTTGTGCTTTTATAGTTTTAACTTTATCTAGGCGGTTAGGCGACCCTAAGATTGACGTAATTTGTCTTCCAAAACCAGTATCATCTTTACCCCCTCTTTCTACAGAAGTTTTCACATTTTGATAAAACTCATCTGTATATAAGTCTATGCCTTCATAACCGATTTCTTTAAATATCTTTCTACTTCTTTCGACCCTTTCATCAACAGTGGCATTTGGATTTTTTGTTCTATTCATTAACAGCTTTCTTACTTTTCTTGTTGGACCATTAAATGGTGATGGGGTTGAGGCTGTAGATGCTATTAATGTAAAAGTTTTAACTCTTTCTGGATAATTTGCTACAAGTATTTGAGCAATCATTCCACCCATCGATATGCCTAATACATGCGCCCTTTCAATGTCTAATGCATCCAAAACTGAGACTGCATCAGTTGCCATATCATCAATAACGTATTCAGACTCAATTGGTAATCTAAGATAATATCTTATGTAATTTCTAACAATTGTATTGTCTATTTTATCTTTACCAAAGGCGTCATTATTAATTTTAGTTGAAAGGCCTGTATCTCTATTATCAAAAACAATTGGTCTAAAATTATTATCAACAAGGAAATCAATTAAGTGTGGTGGCCAATTTATTAGCTGCCCTCCTAACCCTTGCACTAATAGAATTGGTTCAGCATCAACTGGACCATAATCTCGATAATAAATTTCTATATCGTTATTATTTGCAATTCCTTCATCATAGGAATGTAAGTTTGAATTTGTAAACATAATTAATAATAATGTTATTGATTTATATAAAGGCATCTATTCTATCTTTAATATTTTGCCTTAATGTACCCCAAAAAAGCATGATATCAAAGGGATGAAGATCACCATTAAAGTATTTCATTTTTTTGATACTTTCTATTAATGGTCCTTTAGCTTCTAATAGGCCTGATTCATTGTTGACTGAACAATCAAAACCTTGAATTCTTGTTAAACCAATAGATTTTTTAGCGCCTGTATGTTCCAACCTGAGCCTATCTGTAAAATCATAATTCTGTGCTTTATTGATTATTGATTTGTTATTATCATCAGAATGCCAACCTTCATCATTAGTCCATGAGAAAGGATTAGTGGAAACAATTTTTTGACTCATCAATTCAACGCTCCAACCTTTAGGTGTCCAAAAGAGAGTTTTTTCTCTATTTCTTTTAAAGCCCTCTACAACAGAAGACCATGAAATAAGACAACCTGTGTCATTAAAACTTGATGATTTGATTGTATTTGGAAAAAGATCTCCATAGTATTTTTCAGGAATAATATATCCGATTACATAAGCACACACTAATCTATTCTTGAGATCAGTATTATCTATCATTCTATTTATAAGTTTATGAGCATGTAATGCTCCTTGACTATGAGCTGCTATTATAAATGGTTTATTATTATTAAAATTTTCAATAAAGAAGGTAAATGCAGACTCAATATCAGAGTATGCAAGGTCTAATGCATTTCTGCCGTTATTATTAATATCAAAAAAAGAATAGTAAGTGGCCTGTCTGTACTCTGGAGCATATATATTACATGACTCGTTAAATGCTGAGACTTGATTGCCCAACATAATTTCAGTTCGCTCATATGCAGATTTTTTTTTATCCATATCAGAGTTCCAGTTTTTTTCATAGAAACCTGTGGGATGTATATAAAATACATCAACATCATTATTATCTTTATTTACAGTAAATGATGTATCAGGAACATAAAATTGTTGTCCATCAATATCTGGCAATGCAGCCCAACTATCAACGTTTGAATAATCAGGTTCTGGTGGAGCTTTTGAAATGTCGAAATCAACTTCTGGTTTAATAAGCTCAAGAAGCTTAGATGTATTCTTATCTGTCATTTATGATTGCAGATATATAGATTTCTTGGGTTTTTGAAATAGTTCTTTAACCATTGGAATAAAGAAATCTAAATCTAGCGTGTCATAATCTGGATCAAAGCTATTCTGATCATATTTTTCACAAAACTCTCTGCAGCTCTCAAAATATGGACTATCTGAATATTTATCACGCATATTTTTATCTAAACCTAGAAACTCAAAAAAATAGTATCCTTGGAATATTCCATGATGTTTAACGATCCAGTAATTCTCTTCTGAAACAAAAGGTTCTAATATCGTTGCTGCTAGCTCAGCATGATTGGCAGGAGCAAGATTATCCCCAATATCATGGATAAGTGCGCATACGACATACTCAGAGTCTTTTCCATCCCTATATGCCCTTGTAGCTGTTTGAAGGCAATGGGTTAGCCTTGTAACTTGGAAGCCTCCATAATCGTGCTCAAGCATCCTTAAATGATCGAGAACCTTATCTGCTAAATGGTCATAATCTTCTGCATTGCTTGCAGCAATAATGGAGTAATCTTCGGCATCCCCATCTTTCATTTGTGTAAATTTTGCTCTATTTTCTGTCATATAAAAATTATATAAGAAATCTCATGGGGTTGCGATTTTTTTATTTTCATAGATTATATTAATGAGTTTTAAGTATATTTTTGCCAGGAGGGAGAATGAAACAACATATGCAAACAATAATTAACGTTTGTTTAGCAATATCTATAACTGCATTTATTATCCAAGATAGTAAACACAATGATTCTATTTTTAATCTTAAGAAGGAACTAGATATTATCAATAAGCAAGTTATAGAGACTTCATACAGACAATACGTAGAAGACTTTATTGCTAATGACTTTGACTCAATAGCAAGTCATTTCCAACCCCCTGTTGACTTTCAAGCTTATGGTTTAATGGCTGAGACAAAAGAGGATGTGGTAAATCAATATAAGGATATGAAATCTACAATTCAAGAAGGTTATGCTTACAGCGCTATAGATGATATCAAAGTTGTCAGAGCAGAAAATAACAATTATTTGTTATGTTCTGACTATACAAGATACAACGTTAATAATGAGATTCTTTTTGAAGGGAGAACTCACTACATTTATGTTTTCACCAATAAAGGTTGGAAAATGAATTCTTTGGAAAGAAAGGAAAGAGCTAAAGATCAATCTTGTATGTGAATTATTTTGTTAGTTGCGGATGCGACAGCGACAAGATTGCCATCCTGGTAAAGCTCACCAGTTGTAAAAGCTACAGATTTACCTTTTTTGATTATTTTGCCTGTTGCAATTGTTTTTATATTTGGTGAGCAAGATTTAAGAAATTTAACATCAATATCTAAAGTTAGAGGTAATGATTTTCCTTTTGATTCAAACATTATAAATTGAGACATGCAAGCATCTATCATGCCTGTTACGAAGCCACCCTGAATAATAGAACCATTTGAATGTGTTAATTTTTCTGAAGGCATATATTCATTTACCCATTCGTTTTTATCTTTATCGTAATATGCGTTTGTGAAACCTAAAATTGATAGGAATTCTGGTGCTTCTTCAAAAATTTCTTTAAGATCTTTATTCATATGAAATTGGCGGAGGGGGTGGGATTCGAACCCACGGTGCCGATGAAGGCACGACGGTTTTCAAGACCGTTACAATAAACC